>Ga0302240_1000137_pt1 | contig 85997 bp, 85 predicted proteins | sample AAG_UR_His_MG_FD_193538 | JGI IMG/M metagenome (GOLD analysis project Ga0302240, IMG submission 193538) | Enriched activated sludge microbial communities from anaerobic digester in WTTP, New Holstein, Wisconsin, United States - AAG_UR_His | ecosystem: Engineered > Bioreactor > Anaerobic >... | reverse complement strand
TTTGAAGAAAATTGGTGTTGTGGTGACTCAATTATACTTCAAAATGGGGGTACCACTATATTTTTTGTGCAACTAAGTGTTTGCAATGCTTTCAAAGAGTTTTTATATAAACTATTTAACAATACGTTGCTTGAAGGGAGGTGAAAAAAATGAATGCGACTGCATTAAATCGTTCATCCGCAACACAGCAACCGGAAAAACCATCAAAGATCAGCGCTAATAAAGTACAGGGCGACGGGACAGAAAATGCCCTTTTTTCGGGGATGCTGCAGCAATGCCTCGATCAGAATCAAGCTTCGGGAAATCTTAAAGCTGCAGAAGAACCTAAAGGGTTGGCCGATGGCAGCCTGTCCGCCATTGAAGCCAAACTGTCAGCGTCAATGAACCTCGGCGCACAGTCCGGCTCACAAGTCGAAGCGTCGGCAACTCAGTCAGCTGAACTCATAGGCCAGGTTCAAAAAAATGTTGGCACTACCGCCACGCCCTCGACTGAACGAAATGCTTCAGCGCTGTCCGGTCCTGATTTAGTTTTGGAACCAACAAATCAGAATCCACCACATACAGCCGGTCAACACCAAATGATATTGAGCGCAGAACCGAAGATCGCCGGAAATGCTTCAGTCAAAGTCAATCAAGCAGAGATGACAACCGCGTCCCTGGGTGTCTCAGGACATCCTCATAGCGCAGAGGATGGCGCACTGACGGAAGTGTTTAAAACAATGGAAGGCCTGTCTGAAGGGACAGTACAGGATTCAAGCCTCTTATCAAAATTGTCGAAGTCTCAAGAACTTGTCAGTCAATCGCGACTTTCCACTGTGATGGAATCCCGACAAAATGAAAACGCAGCCTTAAATCCTGCGCCGAATGCTATTGAAAGCACCGACACTCCAAAGGATCAAATGAATCCTGAACACCGCTCTGAGGCCGCTGCAGCTGACTTTACAACGGTGGAGGGGCTTAAAAGTCAGAAAGCGACACCTTCGAAACAATCCTCTGACAGTTTCCGGAGTGTTTCTGATGGTGTTGGCGGTCAGCCGCAGCAGATCAGCTCTTTGGATGACGCGTCCTTTAACACGCAAATTCCCAAAGCAGCAACGATTAGGGAGCTCCCCGCCATTTTGACTCAGCAGGCACAGCTTTTGAGAGCCGGCGAAACGAAAACCCTCAGAATGATGCTGAATCCAGAGCACCTCGGTGCCCTTGAGATTGAACTCAGTCTAAAAAACGGCGTTTTATCAGGAATCGTCAGCGTGGAGACAGAGCTGGCTCACGACCTCATTCAAAAGCATCTGCCACAATTGCTGTCGACGTTCGACAGCAGGCAAATAGCTTCAGGAAGTTTTGAAATGCACTATCGTGGCGAGCACAGTGGATTTTCAGAGTCATCAGGAAATGAGGCTCAGCCTGACCGACACAGACAGTCCGGGTCAGCCGAACGCTCTGACGCGGAACAAGGTCTAGTGATTTCACAGGAAATTGCAATACAAAAGGTTAACCCAAAGCGGATTGATCTACTGGCATAAGATTCCAAACAGAAATGGCGAATTTAAAAAGGTGGTGGACTGGTGGAAATCAATCGCTTTAATATTTTTCAAAACGTTGCATCTGCAAAAACACAAGGACAGACACAAGGTGTATCGGATTCCAATGGTTTTATTGGAAAATATGACTTTTTCAACATCCTAGCGGCTCAGCTGAAGTACCAGGATCCCATGGCCGGCGGCGACAACAGCGAATATATAGCTCAAATGTCCCAGTTTGCCATGATAGAAAAACTGGAAAACCTCTCTGATCAGGTCAACACCCTCTATAATCTGAGTGCCGCACAAAATGCCATGAACATGATTGGCAAAGATGTCGTGCTGAATACAATGGAAGCCGGTGAAGTCAAAGGCGTGGTGGATCGTGTCGAAATCAGCCAGACGGGCATTCATTATGTCGTGAACGGTGAATCCTACGCCCATCCGACTCTGCTCAGCGTGGGCAGTGCTGAGACAAAAGGCGCTGAGATTGATAGCACTGCTCCAGAAAGCGCTGCTCCAGAAAGCAGTCACTAACCATGGCCATTCGCGTGCAGCACCCAATGCCATTGCCGATTCCAGCGAGTCAAGCCAACCCGACAGAGCCCTCGGAATCGGGTGCGAATTTTAGGACGCTGCTGGGCCAGACGCTAAATCGACCATCGGCAAACGCACAGAATCAGAACCAGGTGCTGAAGCTGTCAGCCCACGCCATCCTGAGGCTCGAGCAGCGGCATATTAAGCTTGGTCCTGAAGAAATCAGAAAAATGGAAAATGCACTCGTGGAAATAGAGCGCAGAGGCGGACGAAATGCCGTCATGTTCTACAAAGACACAGCCTTTTTGGCCAGTGTGGCCAATCGAACCATTATCACGGCGATTCCGCTCGAGGAGGACATCCATGTCCTGACCCAGATCGACAGCGCCGTTGCGATCAAGTAGGCAGAATACAGCAAAATAAGGGCCGGACCTCAACGAGGAAGCCCCGGACGCCCGACCGACAGACGGCGTCCAACCCAAAATCAGGAGGTTGTATCCATGTTAAGATCCATGTATTCAGGTGTCAGCGGGATGAGAAGCTATCAAACGAAAATGGACGTCATAGGCAACAACATAGCCAACGTTGGCACGACGGCGTTCAAATCCGGCGCTGCGCAGTTCCAGGACCTTCTCAGTGAGACTCTAAGCACGGGGCAGGCGCCAATCGATGGCGGTTTGGGCGGCATCAATTCCAAGCAGGTGGGACTGGGCGTCAGCGTGGGCAAGATCTCCACCGTCATGAGCAATGGCGCGCTTCAGCCGACCGGCAGGGATCTGGACTTCGCCATTGAGGGGAATGGATTTTTTATTGTGTCGGATGCTATGGATCCGGCAGGTGATTTTGCCTTCAGATACACGAGAGATGGGTCATTCCAAAGGGACAGCAATGGCACGCTGAATTTAAACGGAATGAGTGTCATGGGGATCAGCAACGTCACCTTGTCAGATGATAATAGTGTCGTATTTACTGACAGTCCTATACCAGCTATTGCAGAGGACTCTGATTTCTCGGCCATCATTATACCGGATAAACTAGACGAGAATCGGGAACTGGTCTCCTATACCATCGACGGCACGGGATTGATCAAAGCTCGTTACAGCAATGGCGAAGAATACGAAATGGGACAGTTGGTCGTCGCCAGATTTTCCAATCCAGGCGGCCTCGACAAAAAGGGCGGAAATACCTATGCGGCATCCCAGAACTCAGGGGTTCCAAACCTTGGCACCTCAGGCGTCAACGGCTTCGGCATCATCCGCAAAGGCTACCTGGAGATGTCCAACGTCGATCTGGCCAACGAATTTACCGAAATGATCATCACGAGCCGCTCCTATCAGGCGAACTCGAGAACCATAACGACTTCTGACGAGATGCTTCAGGAGCTTCTGAATCTGAAAAGGTAGTGATCCCAAATGATCCGATTGACCTCCCTCAAAGGGGAAACCTTTTATCTGAATGAAATCCTGGTGTATAGAATTGATCAAGTGCCGGACACCCTGATCACCTTAACCGACGGCAACAAGCTGCGCGTCAGCGAGACCCCCGATGACGTCGTCGATAAAATCAGGGATTACCAAAAATCCGTAGGTGTGATGTTCAAAGTGATTCGAACGGAGGCGACAACATGAAGAAAAATATGTTTCCACTGATCGCCATGTTTGCCGGGGTAACACTGGTATTGATCTCCATAGCCATGTCCGGCAATCTGATGAGTTTCTGGAGCCTGTCCTCCCTGGTCATCACCCTCTTTGGATCCCTATGTGCCCTTGCCATCAGCTATCCGCTGGAGGACTTAAAGACCATGCCAGCGGCGCTGAAAAAAATCACAGAGAACTCGGAAGCCAATCTCCTCCATCTGGTTGAACTTTTTACTGAACTGTCGAGAAAAGCCCGAAAAGACGGGCTGCTTGCGCTGGAAGACCAGTTGGAAGATATTGAGGATGACTTTATCGTCCGGTGTATCCGAATGGTCATCGACGGCATGGAGCCAGAAGTGATTCGAAATGTCATGGAGATTGAGATAGAAACCACCCAGGACAGACACAAAATCGCCCAGGATATCTTTTCCACTTGGGGGGAACTGGCCCCCGCATTTGGAATGATTGGGACACTCATAGGCTTGATCGTCATGCTGGCCAAGCTGGAAGATGCCTCTGCCATAGGCGCGGGTATGGCCGTAGCCCTCATCACGACATTCTATGGATCATTCTTTGCCAACCTGGTGCTGATTCCAATTGCCACCAATCTGAAAATTAAGACGCGAATGGAAATTTACCGCAGGGAGATGATCGTCGTCGGGATCCTGGAGATTCAGTCGGGGACCAACCCAAGAGTTTTGGAAGAGATCATCCTGACCTACCTCAATCCGAAGGAACGCAAGGCGTATGTCCAAATGAAGCTGCAAGCTGAGGCGGCGTAAAAACATGGGAAGACGACGTAATAAAAGATTTGAACTCAATGAGAAGCCTTCAGGCGGATGGATTGTCACTTTTTCTGATCTAATGACACTCCTGCTGACATTTTTTATCTTGTTATACTCGATTTCCACGGTCAGTGAGGCGAAGTTCAGACAAGCTGCCGCCTCACTTCAGTCTGTGCTCTCCGGAAATCCTTCCACCATGATTTTCGATGAAACCCCCTCTGGCGCTGACAGCATGCCCTTTGATCCCGTTGTGCCGCAGCCCATTCCAAATCCGGTGGAACAGCCTGATTTCAACGCTGAAATCATTGACATGTACAAGACCATCAAAGATTTTATTGAAGAAAACGGGCTGAACGCTGACATTGAAGTGACATACAATGCCAGGGGCGTCCTCGTCAACATCAGTGAAGCGGTACTCTTTGAATCCGGGAGCGCGGATATTAAAAACGAAGGACAGACGCTTCTGGATACCATGGCGCGATTACTTCAGACCATAGATAAAGATATCGAAGTTCAGGGACATACAGACAATCAGCCTATCCGGACCAGCAAGTACCCTACCAATTGGGAGCTGTCCGTGGACCGTGCAGTACAGGTGGCACGCTACTTTATCCAGAGACACAGTATTGCGCCGGAGCGCCTCAAAGCTGCTGGTTTTGCAGAATTTCAGCCTCTCGCGCCCAATGACACACCTGAAAACAGAGCGCTGAACCGAAGGGTCAATCTGTTGATTATTCTCGAACAGGAATCAGGAGGTAGTACTTATGGAAGCACGTCTTAAAGCACAAGAGCTGCCTCAGGGTGGAGCCGTCCCCCAAAAACGCCTTGGGAGATTAAAGAAGATCCTGCTGATTTTGTTTCTAATCCTCATAATGGCCGCCGGCACCGGCCTGGGTGTCTATTATGTGAACACAGGTGCTTTACCCTTTGGACTTCAGAGACTGATCGAAAAACCCCAGGTGGAGCTCATGATGCCGGCAGAAAGCTTTTTGGTGAATCTGAAGGATGACAGAGCCATGCATTATCTTAAAGCCACTGTGGTTCTATCTTATTTTGAAAGCAAGGATCAAGCGCTGATAAGTCAAAGCACCCCACAGATCCGGGATGTGGTGATTCAGTATCTCAGAGGACTATCCAGAAATGACATCATGGACGCCGGTAACCTTGAGATTATCCGCTTGGATCTTCTCGACCAAATCAATCTGATCTTCGGGCGTGAGGTCGTCCACAGCTTATATTTTTCGGATTTTCTGATTCAATAAAAATGAAAAAGTAATGTGAGGGAAGTTCATGTCAGATTTGACGTTTTGGGCCAGCGTGGCCAAATTGATCCTGGCGCTGCCGGTGGTGGTACTGCTCGCCTATTTAAGTTTGAGGATGACTGCTTCTGTGTCCGCAAGAGCCGGCATGAGTGCCAACCTGGAAGTCCTGGAGAAAAAGGCGCTCGGTAAAAATCAGTTTCTTTACATCATAAAAGCGGGCGCATCTTACCATCTCATGGCTGGGACTGACCATAACATGACACTGATTCGGGACATGACTGCAGAGGAAATCAAAACCCGGGAAACAATCCCAGGGGATACTGACCGGTTTAAGGAAGTGTTATCCGGCGCACTTGCCAAAGTGAGGCGCAGCGCATGAAGCTACTTGTAAGAAACAAATCAGAACTGCTTAACTGCCCTCGGCGTCCTGACGTCGCAGTAAAAACCTCACTCATGAAAATCACCTTCTTCGTCAGTCTGATCATGCTCATGGCCATGACCGCCGACCCAAATCCAGCTTACGCCGCCTCACTGGAAGTCGACCTTGGCAACGCCCTCCGCATTGAAGGCGGAGGTGGGCCCACTGGCGTTTTAGGACTGATGCTTATGCTGACTCTACTCAGTCTGGCGCCCTCTTTTCTAATTTTAACCAGTGCGTTTACGCGCATTGTCGTGGTGCTGTCTTTTCTGCGAAGTGCCCTGGGGACTCAGCAGGCGCCGCCGAATCAAGTGATCATAGGCCTGGCGCTCTTCCTGACGTTTTTCATCATGGCGCCAGTTTATACGGAAATCAACGACAAGGCCATCAAGCCCCTGACGGCAGGCCAGATCACCCAGACTCAGGCGCTGGACAACGCCGCAGTGCCGCTGAAGCGCTTCATGCTGGAACACACCCGAGAGAAGGATCTTGCACTCTTCATCCGTCTCTCGGGCGCTGAGCCTGAAACCCCGGAAGCCGTTCCGCTGACGACGCTGACACCGGCATTTGTCATCAGCGAGCTGAGAGTGGCCTTTCAAATTGGATTTTTACTTTTTATTCCCTTTATCGTCATTGACATGGTCGTCTCAAGCATTCTGATGTCCATGGGTATGTTCATGCTGCCGCCGGTGATGATTTCACTGCCTTTCAAACTCTTGCTGTTTGTCATGGTGGACGGATGGCACCTGGTGGTGACCTCCATTGTCGAAGGATTCATGTAGGAGGCGGCCATGACTGAAGCACTCGTTCTAGATGTTTTCAACACAGCACTGCTGACGATCCTCAAAGTCTCACTGCCCGTCCTGGTGGTGTCACTGGTGATTGGTCTCGTGATCAGCGTCCTTCAGGCCACCACCCAGATTCAGGAGCAGACCCTCAGCTTTGTCCCCAAACTGGCCGCCGTCTTTCTCAGCCTCATAGTCTTTGGCAGCTTCATGCTGAGTACCCTCGTCAGCTTCACCCAATGGATCCTCCTCATGATCGCGGAGGTAAAGTAATGCTGTTTCCGGCAGGGTTTCATCTTCAGGTCCTCCTTCTGATTCTGCTCAGAACCGGTGGCTTTGTGGCAGCAGCGCCGCTCTTTTCAAGTCGCGGGATCCCCATGACCTTGAAAGTCCTGTTGACGGTGGTCCTGAGTCTCAGTATTTATGTGTTTTCATTCTCCGGCGTTGTCCTGCCGCAGCTGGCAGACGCCCTTTATCTCCTTTACGCTTTAAGAGAAATACTCATGGGACTCACCATGGGTTACGTCGTTCAAATTGTCTATTCAGCTGTTCAGATGGCCGGCCAGCTCGTCGACTTTCAGATTGGCTTCTCCATAAGTGCCGTTTACAACCCCATGTCCGGCACGACCCAGGCCATCATGGGGCGACTGTACACCATGACCGCCCTCGTGCTCCTCTTCGTGACGGATGCTCACCACCTCATTCTGAGTGCCTTATACAAATCCTTTGAGGTATTGCCACTGGGTGCGGCGTTTTCACTGACCACGGGCATGGGCTGGATTTTAAAAACCTTTTCCATTTTCTTTGCCATAGCCTTTCAGATCGCGGTGCCCATTCTGCTGGTCCTGTTAATGACAGACCTGGTCATGGGCCTGGTGTCCAGGACGATCCCCTCTCTAAATGTCCTGATGCTGGGCATGCCCCTGAAGACTCTGATTGGTCTGGTCTTCTCCATGATGGGGCTGCCGGTGCTGCTCCACAGCCTGCTCAAGGTCATTGGCGACATGAGCCTCTACCTGGAGCAGTGGATTCAGAGGATCGCCTGAGCCGCCTGCGAAAGTGGCTGCCGGCTGGGGAGCCTCATTAAAATGTTTAAGGAGCCCTGTCTTTGAATGCGTGGATGCTGCGTTTCCAACATAAAATATTAAATCCCTTAGAAAACTTTGGTTTGCCGATGGTTACCTGTCAGCCTGCTCTCGCAGCAGCTTGTACATCCGCTTATCCCAACCTCATGTTTATGTCAGAGGGCGCGGACAAGGACAGCAAAACGGAAGCCCCGTCCCAAAAGAAGCTGGAGGACGCCCGGAAGAGAGGCCAGATCGTCAAGAGTCAGGATCTCAGCGCGGCCATGTCACTTGGGGTTATAGCCATTTTCTTGATGGTGTTTCTCACCCTGCTTTACGAACATTCTCTGACCATGTTCAGAAATGCCTTTGAGTTTCGCATGCAGCCAGATCTGGCTGGGCCGGCGGCAGGCACGCTTCTAAAGACGTATATAACAGAAGGGGCACTGATGGCTGCACCAATCGCGCTGGCCATGATGGCAGTGGGGCTGATCACAGGCTTCTTTCAGTCCAGAATGCTGCTGACCTTTGAGCCCCTCAAGGCAGACTTCAAACGCCTTAATCCGCTGAGTGGGCTCAAGAACATGTTATCTCAGAAGACATTTGTGGGACTCCTGAAAAATTTGGCAAAACTTGCGCTGGTGGGACTGGTCATGTGGAACACGCTGACGGGTCAGTTGAAAGATCTGCTGCGTGCCTCAGCCATGGAAACGGGAAAGCTTTTTGGCCTGTTTCAGTCCCTGCTGGGAAACCTTTTGATCAATGTGACGGTCCTAATGCTGATTCTTGGTGTCGCGGACTATATCTACCAGCGGTATGATTTCAGAAAGTCTCTGCGAATGACCAAACAGGAGACCAAAGAAGAGCACAAGTCCATGGAGGGTGATCCGCTTTTCAAGTCCTTCAGACGGCAGAAACAGAAGCAGCTGGCTCAGCAGCGCATGATGCAGCAGGTGCCGGAAGCGACCGTAGTCATTACCAATCCGACACACTATGCCATTGCCATTCGCTATGACGAAACGCGGGATAAAGCACCGGTGGTCATAGCAAAGGGTCTGGACAGAGTCGCGGAGAATATCAAGAAGATTGCCCGGGAACATAACATCCCACTGATAGAAAACAAGCCCCTGGCACAGCAGATGTACAAGCAGATCGACCTCGGCCAAGAGGTTCCAGCTGTGCTGTACCAGGCTATGGCGGAAATTTTGGCCATGATTTATAAGGAGAAAGACAAACGAAAGTAGGTGAACCGGTATGGAATTCAGATCTGAAAATTGGATGGGCAGACTTGGCAGACACACAGATGTCCTCCTGGCGTTTGCCGTGGTTGGGATCATCAGCATCATTTTGCTTCCCGTACCGCCGGGAATTCTGGATTTCCTGCTCGTCATCAACATCTCCTTGTCCGTAACCGTATTGCTGCTGACACTGTTCACCCGGGATGTCCTTGAGTTCTCAGCGTTTCCAACCTTGCTGCTTCTGCTGACGCTCTTCAGATTGGGCCTTAATCTTTCCAGTACCAAGCTGATTCTGGGACAAGGGGATGCCGGCCAGGTCATTGAAGCTTTCGCAAGCTTTGTAACTGGTGACAGCTATGTCGTTGGCGCGGTCGTCTTTGTCATCATCATCATCATTCAGCTGGTAGTCATCACCAGCGGCGCGACCCGTGTCGCAGAGGTCGGCGCCAGATTTACCCTGGATGCCATGCCCGGCAAGCAGATGGCTATTGATGCTGATCTCAACGCCGGTATGATTCAGGAGGACGAAGCCAGAAAACGGCGACTCAATCTTCAGAGAGAAGCAGACTTTTACGGTGCCATGGACGGCTCCTCCAAGTTCGTCAAAGGGGATGCCATGGCGGGGATCATCATTACACTGATCAACTTTATTGGCGGCATAGCCATCTTCGTCGGACAAAAGGGACTGCCTTTTGGCGAAGCCATTGACCGGTTTGGGCGGCTGACCATCGGCGATGGTCTGGTCTCTCAGGTGCCGGCGGTTTTGGTCTCCGTGGCGGCTGGTATTTTGGTCACGCGCTCTGCAAGCGTGGACGGACTTGGGGATGACCTGGGCAATCAGCTGTTTTCCAAGCCCAAAGTCCTGATGGTTTCAGCGGTGGTTTTGTTTTCCTTTGGCTTGGTACCGGCGTTTCCGACGCTTCCGTTTCTGTTTATGGCGGGGGTGAGTGCGCTCATGGGCTGGCAGATGATGAAAAAAGAGGCGGATAAAGCGACCTCTGAATCTGAGGCTATGACAGCGCGGGCTGTGGCGGAGTCCCGTCCGGCTGCGGATACTCAGGTGACGGCGAAGCAGAAGGATCTTCTGGCCATCGAAATTGGGTATGGACTGCTGTCGCTGGTGGACACCGCCACGGAGGGCGGCGATCTGCTTGAGCGGATTCTGATGGTCAGGCGGCAGTGCGCTGCAGAAATGGGCTTTGTCGTGGCTCCTATTCGCATTCGCGATAATTTGATGCTGGCGCCCAATGCTTATCAAATTCTCCTCAGGGGCTCCGCTATAGCGGAGGGTGAGGTCTACCCGAACCGCCTCATGGTGATGGACCCGGGGAGCGGCACCTTTATGGTGGATGGCATTGAGACCGTTGAACCTACCTTTGGGATTAAGGCACTCTGGATTGAAGCCGCTGAGAAGGCTGGCGCTGAGCTCCACGGCTACACGGTGGTGGATCCTACAACCGTTCTGGTCACCCATTTGAAGGAGACTATCCTTGCCCATGCAGATGAACTCATTGGGCGACAGGAGGTTCAAAAACTTCTGGAAGAGGTTCGGGAACAGTACAGTGTCGTTATAGATGAACTCATTCCTGGGATTATGACAATGGGCGAGGTACAGAAAATCCTCCAGAATCTTCTCAGGGAGGGTGTCGCGATTAACGATCTGGGCACGGTTCTCGAAACCCTGGCGGATTACGGCACCATGACCAAGGATGTGGAGGTGCTGACCGAATATGTCCGTCATGGGCTCAGCCGTGCCATTGTTGGGAAATGGCAGGCTTCAGACGGCAAGCTGCATGTGATCACGATCAGTCAAAGACTGGAGGATTTGATTCACAGCCATATTCAAAAGTCCCTGCAGGGCTCTTTTCCGGCGCTTTCACCGGACATTTCGTCACAGCTGATCTCCGATCTTCAGGCGCAATTGGAGATTGGAAGTCTAAGCGCAGATCAGGTGGTCATTTTGACCTCGCCTAGAATTCGAGCAGCACTCAAAAATCTGATATCGGGCAGCCTGCCAAAGGTGCCTGTCCTCTCTCTGGGTGAGATTCACCACAGAGTTGAACTTGCAGCAGTAGGGATGGTGGATCAGCATGATTATTGAAAAATATATTGTTCGTGATATGGCGGAAGCCTTTGAACGCGGAAAAGCGTCGCTGGGGGAGGACGCGATCCTTCTGACACAGAAGCTGGTCAGACAGAAGGGGATCAGGGGCTACTTCCAGCCCAGATGCCTTGAAGTGACCATGGCAGTGGAAAACAGGCCGGTGAAAAAGGAATCAAGAGTTGGTGCCGCTGCCGTTCAGAGAGGCTTGGAGGCAAATCTGAGAGCCGGAGGCGCACATCCGACAAATGCCGTTTTGGAGGACAGGGCTGCGCAGAGTGGTGAAAGAATTGCACTGGAGTGGGAGGCGAGGATTGATGCCATCCTGATCAGAGAGCTTGAAAGCCTTGAAAAGTTCAGACGCTATTCAGTGGTGAACCGCTTAGAGCATATGGAGGATTCCAAACTCAAGTCACTCATGATAGAGCACTTTATCCGGGAAATACTTGAGACTATAGATTATTCGGGCATCACGGAATGCAGTGCAGTGGCGTTTTTGGGATCCACAGGGGTGGGAAAAACCACGACTATAGCCAAAATTGCCGCGGATGCCAAGCTCAATCTGTCCAGACGCGTTGGCCTGATCACAATGGATACCTACCGAATTGGCGCGGTGGACCAACTGAAGAAATATGCCGATATTATGGATCTGCCCATGATCACCGTGACGACACCTGCGGAAATGAAGCCGGCTTATCAAAAGCTGCTCAAGACTTGCGATCTGGTCCTGATAGACACCTTGGGCACCAGCTACCGAAATCAGGCTCAAATTGACGACATTCGCCGCTACCTGAATGAACTGGAAGGACTTTGCAAAGTCGTTGTTCTTCCGGCGACCCTGGATCATGAAATTTTTGAGAAATCACTTGAGGCCTACCGCTGCCTTGGGATTGACCGGACTATTTTGACCAAACTGGATGAGATGGACAGTCAGACCAGGCTCTTTTCCTATGTGCGCCGTCTGGAGGAGCCTCTTGCCTATGTGACAACCGGGCAAAATGTACCGGATGATCTTCTCCGGGCAAACGCCAAAGCGCTTATGTCATATCTACATGGCGGTGACGAAATCCTATGAAGGATCAGGCCCATGAACTCAAGCTTAAAATGTTTAAACCGGCATCGACAGTATGTGTCTATGCGGTGGTCAGCGGAAAAGGCGGCGTAGGCAAATCCAATATAACCCTGAATTTGGGGGTTGCCCTTAATCAGGCTGGAAAGCGTGTCCTTTTGATCGACGGCGACCTGGGCATGGCCAATCTGGACATTCTGGCCGGTGTCATGAGCAGACACACTTTGCTCGATTATTTTGAAACGCAAAAAAGCATTGAGGACATCTTGGTGGAATACAAACCAGGGCTGGAGATTTTACCCGGAGGCAGTGGATTTATGAGTCTGGGTGACAACAGGGAAGACGAGCTTCAGGACTTCGTCAGCCGGCTTATAGGCACCGGCCGCTATGACTACGTCTTCATTGACGCTGGAGCGGGCATAGATGCGAAACTGCTGTCCTTTGTCTCGGTAGCCAACGAAGTGCTGCTCGTGACCGTCCCTGAACCGACCGCCATGGTAGATGCCTACAGTCTGATTAAGATTTTGTCCATTTATGAAATCAAACCAAGAATTCAGCTGATCGTCAATCAGGTCAGCAGCCGCAGAGAGGCACAGGAAACCTATGAGCATCTGAACAAGGTCATAGGCACCTTTCTGAATATTCAAATGGAGCTGCTGGGTTATGTGGTGTCGGATCCAAAGGTGAAGGCGGCGGTTCACAGGCAAACCCCTTTCAGCCTGGTGCATCCCAACGCGCCAGCCTCGAGAAACATCAGAGAAATTAGCGAGCGGCTCTCAAGTGGAGCTGTGACCGCAAACTTTGGGACCTTGAGTGAAGTCATGCATCGTTTTGTGAGAATTTTTGGCAGTTAGGGTAGGTGAGGCGTGTGCAGGAAAAATGGAAAGCCGGACTTAAACTGAATCAGAAAGTCGAGTTTATCATGCCTGACCACACCGCGGCGGCCAGCATGATTCAAGATTTTATTGAAATAAGGGAAGCTGTGGTCAGCGCCGGGTCAGGGCTTGATTCTGACGGACTGGGCATTCTTGTGAGTGTGCCTGTTCAAAACGGCAAGGAGCGCCTTCTGGATGTAGAAATCCCCTATAAGATCCTGGTCTATGGTTCAGACCGGATCTATGCGCTGCGTGTCTCTGTCTGCCGCTACGCCGTGGAGGACGTGCCGCTCTATTGCCTGAACGTAGTGTCGTTTCTTGGAGAGATTCAGCGCAGGCAGAATGTAAGAATCGCGGTGAATCTGCCAGTGCGATTCCATGAGATTGAACAGCGCTCTAAACTTCAGAGAAATGCTTTAATACAAAGTCTGCCGATGGTTGAAGGGTGGATCACCGATCTCAGCGCAGGCGGGATCAAATTGAACACCACCTCTAAACTGTCAAACAGTCATAGAATCCTGATCAGCTTTGAACTGGACAGCGAATCCGTGAGTGTCACGGGCATAGTCAAGCACCGTGCCTTGATAAATACAGCTCAAACAAGGGAATACAGCTACGGGATTCAATTTGAGTCTCTGCCGGTTAAGCTTCAGGATAAAATAGTGCATTATGTGTTTGCGAAGCTCAGACAGAATCGAAAACTTGAGATGAAATAATGCGGATTGGAAGCGAACGACGTGTTTTGGTCAGTTAAAGTGTACTGATTCAGGAGGGAGAGCGCCGGTTTGGAGATCACGACACAAATAGACAGGCAGCAGCTCATTGTGAGTCATCTGCCCCTGGTGCATAAAGCGGTGAATAAAATGCATTACAATGGGATCCACTTTGACCGAGAGGACCTGATTCAAGTGGGCGTCCTGGGACTCATGGATGCCATAGACCGTTTCCAGCCTCAGCTTGGGGTCCCCTTTGAATATTACGCGGGTGTCCGAATTCGAGGCACCATTACGGACACCTTGAGACGAGCGGGGCACTTCTCCAAGGAGAAGATGGCGGCGCTCTCGGCTTTCTATAAGGAAAAGGCGCTGATGGAACAGCGCTTGATGAGATCAGTGAGTGACGATGAGCTCTGTGATTATCTCAATCTGACAGATAAAGAACAAAAGACAATTTTTCAGACTATGGCGGCGCTTCCTGCGGTTTCGCTTGAGGAGATCCTGTTTGATGACGAATCCGGATCTGGTTCTGGCTCAGGACCAAGTCTTCAGGAGCGTTTAGTGGCACAGAATACGCCATCACCGGAAGAGGTCATGATGAAGGCATCGCTGAGCGAAGCATTGAAGTCTGCTTTAGTGACTCTTGAGGAGCGGGACCAGCTGCTGCTGCAGCTCTATTATGTTGAATCCCTGTCGTTCAAGGACATTGCGGCCATTTTGGAGGTTTCTGTGCCCAGAGTGTCACAGCTGCACACCCGGGCCTTAATGGCTCTGAGAATAGCACTAGAAGCCTGGAGGTAGAATTATGTTTTGGTGGATTGTTGGATTTGCGTCTGGAATTGCAGCATTTGGCGGCTGGAGAATGGTCATGCAGAAAAAAGACAGTGCGGCAAATGGTCAGGAACCTTCAATTTCAGAAAAGTCCAAGGACTGGACAGAAGTGACTGAGACTATGGAAAGTTTAATTATGAAGCGTATGGAACGACGGTTGGCAGGCATGGAAGAAAAGCTGGACGTCGTGATGAGCAGTTTGGCTGGTTCTAATGCAGTGTCTGCAGGCGTGTCATTAAACCCTTCAGCCAAAGAACGCGATAAACCCGTTGCAGACCAATATCAGACCCAGCTTGAGCAAATTGTCAGACTCGCTGAACGGGGAACAACTCTTGAAGACATTGCGAAAAAAATGAAGATGCATAAGGGGGAAGTCCAATTACTTCTCAATTTATCAAAAAAATCAGGCTGATTCCTGGTCTGCCAGTACTGACATTTGGTCTGGGCATGCTGCTTGGGGCAGTGCTGACGAAGATCAGCTTATAAGCCGTTGTCGTCGAAATCATAGAATAGAGATTGGAGGCACATTAAATGATCCGTTCCGTGTATCAGACCGCTATGAGCATGCTGGTGCAGCAAAAAAAACAGGAAACCCATGCCAATAATCTCGCTAATGTGGAAACAGCGGGGTATAAGGCACAGGCGTTGGTGTCGGAAGCCTCGTTTTCTGAGGTGTTCGTCAATCACGCCTCAGGCGCGGGCGGGGGCTTAGCCGTCTTGGGCACCATGCCCATGGGTGTCAGGGTTTCCGGGATAGAGACGCAGTGGTCCCAGGGCATGTTGGTGGAAACCGGAAACACTATGGATCTTGCCCTGGAGGGTTCAGGATTTTTCAGCTTTGAAACCCCTGCAGGTGTTGTCTATTCCAGAAATGGCGAGCTGCATCAGAACCAGGAAGGCGTTTGGGTGGATAAATCCGGGTACAGCCTGCTCACCAGGACACCTGAAGGTGCGCTCAGAACGATCAGATCCGCACCGGGGGAAGTTCTGACAGTCAGGGCCTCCGGGGAGATCATTCAGGATCTCGGCAGTGTGGTGGGAAGCATACCGGTTTACGATCTTCCTGTCGGAGAAGAGGCGGGCCTGGAAGTGCTCGATGGTGGCTATGTCAGATTGGCACAAGGAAATCTGGTTGAGGTCGAGGGGACAACGGTCAGACAGGGAATGAAAGAGAATTCCAACGTCGACAGTACAACAGCCATGATTGACATGATGTCGACGGGACGCCTGCTTCAAACGCAGCAGAGAATTTTGAACACGCTGGACGAAACCTTGAATCGTGCTGTCAATGAGATTGGCAAAGTATAGGTGATAATTGGTCAGTTAGCCTGGAAGGGGTCGACAACTTGAATAAAATGCTTGAAATTGGAAGAAGCGGCATGATGGCGCAAAAGCACCGTCTGAGTCGACTGTCAGGGAACATTGCCAATGTTGAAACGACAGGCTATAAACGGTCTGACGCCGCCTTTGCGGAAGAGATCCGCATGGCTATGCAATCTGATTCCGTTGCAGTTGCAGAGGTGGCTGAAGATCGCCTGAGAGGCGGCGGCGGAGTGCGTGCGCTGCGGGATTTTACATCCAACCATCAAGGCGCTTTGATGAGTTCACCCAATTTCTTTGATTTCGCCATTGACGGAGCGGGTTATTTTGGTGTCAGAGATCAGGCCGGCGCTTTGACTTTGACGCGGCAGGGGAGCTTTGAACTTCAGGAGGACGGACGTTTAATCGACGCTTCCGGCCGCCTGGCGGCGCTCGAGCTGACGTCGGATCCGACAAATTGGAAGCGGGATCAATTGACACTGAGCGGGTCCGGGGAGTTGCTGGAAAAGGAGGCTTCGACCGGTGAAATGAGATCCCTGGGCAGGCTGATCCTCTTTGATGTCCCAAATCATGGGAATGGTCTGGCAGCCACAGGAGAGGGCAGCTTCAGACCGGCAGATGAGAATGCGCTTTACACCAGTTTGGAGACCCCAGGTGCCTTTGGAACGGTCAAATCGAACAGCCTTGAGCGCTCTAATGTGAGCCTGCTGGATGAAATGACACAGCTGCTGATGACCCAAAGGGCTTATCAGCTAAGCACGAAGTCCGTCAGCAGTGCGGATGAGATGATGCAAGTGGTGAATGAGATTTTGTAGGGTTTAATTAATACAAGGAACCCTTTTCCTCTGTATGACGTCTTATGGGTATAAATTATATAACCAAGCGACTGACCATAGAGGAGGGGACATCTCATGAGAATTCAATTTAAGTGGAAGCTGGGGCAACTCACAGCAGTTCTGGTTGCATTATCTCTGATTGTGACAGGCTGTGGCTTGCCGGCGAATACATCATCAGGCACAGATTTGATGGAAGGCGTGGTGCCAAAAACACCGGCAGGTCAAACGGCAGAGCAGGATCAGGCAGTGCTCGACAGCCTGAACGCTTTTACATGGAAGTTAATCCAGGCTATGCCGGAGGATCAGGAGAACAGGATGATTTCGCCGGTATCCGTTTATCTGGCGCTGGCCATGACCTTGAACGGCGCGGATGGGGAGACTCGAACCGCCATGATGGAGGCGCTGTCAGCCTCGGATCTGACGCCGGAAATCGTCAATACTTTTGCGGGCAATTATCTTAAAGTCATATCCACTGAAAGCGAGGCATTCACCCTGACCATTGCTAACAGCATCTGGCTCAGAGAAGGCTTTGAAGCAGATTCTGAATTTCTTCAGAAGAATGGCGACTATTTTGGAGCGGCCGTTCGAAGTCTGGACTTCGATAATCCGGATGCTCCAAAAACCATCAACAATTGGGTAAGTGAAGCCACCCGTGAGACGATCGATCAAATAGTGGATGAAATCGATCCGGCGGTTGTAATGTATCTCATCAACGCAATTTATTTCAAGGCGGACTGGCAGACACAGTTCTCGGCAGAAAATACTTTTCCACAGCCGTTTGAGACCCCTGAAGGCAGCAGGGAGGCAGACTTCATGCACAAACTCATGAGTCTGGAGGTTGTTGAAAACGACTTGGGAAAAGGGATAATAATGCCTTATGTGAATCCGAGAATGGCTATGCTGGCAATTCTTCCGGAAGAGGGCATGAGTCCTGAAGCGTGGATCCAAAACATGGATCCTGAAAAATTTAAAGCCTTCATGGAAACGGCGACCTCAAAATCTGTCGACCTGTCATTCCCTAAATTCGAAACTCAGTATGAGGACAGCCTTCTGGATGAACTCGAAAAGCTTGGCATGGGTAAAGCCTTTGTTCCTGGCGAAGCGGACTTTTCACTGATGCAGCCAAGCCGGGCAAAAGATTTGTTTGTCAGCGCAGTTCAGCACAAGACCTTTATCCGTGCGGATGAAAAAGGTACGGAAGCAGCCGCAGTAACCTCCGTTGAAGCCTCGCTGACCTCTATGCCAATGTTCGATGAAGCCATCAGCTTTGACAGACCTTTCGTCTATGCCATTCTGGATACAGAGACTGCCACGCCTCTCTTTATTGGCGTGCTCAACGATCCGACAAAATAATTCAAAAAGTTTCGATCCCTTGACGCGGGAAAGGACGTCTCATACAATGGTTTCAGAAGAGGTGAAACCCTGTGAGAGACGTCCTTTTTCGTTTAAAAAACCTTCCCAAGAGCCTGATCTGGATCCTGATGGTCCCCGTTTTTTATGGGCTGGGACACTGGCTGGAGCGGCATCCTGAAGTACTCGAAAAATATTATGCCGGTTCTGTGCAAAAGGTTATGATGCAGGGGATCAGTACTGCGACTGGGCTATTGCCATTTTCGCTGGCAGAAATTTTGTTCGTGGTGCATGGGATTGCCTTGTTTATAATGGTGATTTTGTTTGCGGTTCGTCTGGTAAAGGGTGGCGCGCTGAAGCTGCTTTATCAGGCAGCGGTGTATCTTTCAGCTGTTTATGTCTTGTTTATGATGATCTGGGGGCTCAATTACAGCCGGCAGCCCCTTGCAGTGACCATCGGCCTGGAAGTCAGGCCTTATGCGGTGGAGGAGCTCTACGTGCTTTCAGAGCTGCTGGTGGATCAGGCAAATGAACTGAGGACTATCCAGCACACGAATGATGAGGGCGTCATGAAATTGGCATCTGATCGACAAGCTGTGTTTTCAAGAACGGTGCTTGGCTATGAACCGCTCGGCGAGGCTAAAGCAATTTTTCGCGGGCGCTGGGGGCCTCCTAAGGCAGTTTGGTTGTCTGAGGCAATGCTGTACACGGGTATAACCGGGATCTTTATGCCGTTTACCGGCGAAGCCAACGTCAACAGCCGCGTGCCGGACCTCTTGCTGCCAGCCAACGCTATGCATGAAAAAGCCCACCAAATGGGCATAGCCAGAGAAGATGAGGCCAACTACGCTGCATATCTCGCCTGCATGAGTCATCCGGATGCGGACTTTCAATACTCCGGGACCGTGCTGGCGCTGATCCATGCCACCAATGCGCTTTACCGCGAAGATCCGGAGGCCTATGTCGTGCTGAGGCAGCGCTACGGTGAGGGCCTGAGCAAGGATCTGGAAGCCTATAGTGCCTTTTGGAAACCTTATCAGGGGAAAGTCAACGACACCGCGGATCAGATCAATGATACCTATCTGAAGACCAACCGGCAGGCGGACGGTGTTAAGAGCTACGGGCGCATGGTGGATCTTCTGCTGGCGGATTTTTTGTCTGATGGGGAGATCATTGCGTCCATAAATGCTGACGGGGCGTCAGGCTCTGACCGCTGAGTCATTATTTCGTCAGGTAGGCAAGCCTCCTAAAGAGTTTGCCCACGGTATTAAAAGTCAGCTTCAAGCACACCCATTCGGTCAGCTTCCCAAATTTCCTGTAAAAGAGGTTAAAGGCCAAATAAGGGATCCACTGTCTTTTGTGTCTGGGAAGCCGCTTGATGATGTTTTTAATACTGTAGACTTCTTTGTAAATCCACAGATAGCCGCAATAGAGTTCCTCCGGGGTCATGTTTTTTGGTTGATAAACCACATGGGCAGTGTTGTAGTGAGTGAGGTTGAAGTCGGTTATTCTGTTTCTTTTCACGAAATCAGTGTGCAGCTTCGTGCCAGGATAGGGCGTCAGAATATGGGACGTGACCGTCTCTATTTTGTTTCGGAGGATCCACTCTAAGGTGCTTTTGAATACCGTTTGATCGTCTTCATCCAGACCAAAGACAAAGCTGGCGTTGACCATAATGCCTCTGCTGTGGAGGGCTTCTGCCAACTGCTCATATTTGGACACACAATTCTGCGTCTTATGGACAGCGCCCACAGCGGCGCTGTTTATGCTTTCAAAGCCAATAAACAGGCTTTTGCAGCCGGTGTCCTTCATGTCGTCCAGGAGGTCGGGCATGTCCACGATGTTGGAAGAGACTGCGGCGCTCCATTTAAGGTTCAGCGGTTTGATCGCACTCAAGAATGTTTTGGTCCAAGCGGGATTGCCTATAAAATTGTCGTCTATAAACATGATGTGTCTGGTCCTCAGTTTTTTTATGTCCCCCAGGACATCCTCCACAGGCCTGTTGAGAAACGCTTTCTCAGCATGCTGGCAGCTGTTGTAGCAGAAGTCGCATTTGAAGGGGCACCCGCGGCTTGCGGTGATGATATTGGTGTAAAGATATTTGTCTGGATCGACGCTGTCATAACCTGGTGAGGCAATGTCTTTGGCGGGTAAGGCATTGGGGTTGAGATAGATTTTCTGAAGAGATTTGTTTTCGATGTCTTTTAGAATATTATGCCAGACGCCTTCTGCCATGCCCAGGCAAAGGGCGTCAAATTTGTCCTCAACACTCTCCGGATCTGAGGTGATGTGAATCCCGCCAGCAATGACGGGTATGCCTCGGGCGCGGAAGGCATTTGAAATTTCAGCGGCCCGGTTCATGACGTCGACGGTGACCGTGATGGCGACCAGATCTGCAGGGTCGTCAAAATTTATGGCTTCCACATTTTCGTTTTCAATGACGAGCTCATGAATCTCAGGTGTCAGATTTGCCAAGGTGAGCAGCGCAAGAGACGGCGCCATTCGCGTCTTAAGCTGGGTATCCATGGGCCGAGGCATCATGGCGGGTTGGATTAATTTGATTTTCATGATGGATTACCTCCCTAGTACCCATTACCGGGCCGATGGTCGATTCGGATGACGTGACGCGGAAGCGACATCAATCCGCCCTGAACTCCAGAATATCGCCCGGTTGGCAGTCAAGAGCCTTACAGATGGCCTCCAGCGTTGAAAACCGGATGGCTTTTGCTTTGCCGTTCTTTAAGATGGAGAGGTTGGCCATGGTAATGCCAACTCTTTCAGTCAGCTCAGTGACACTCATTTTTCGCCTAGCCAACATGATGTCTATGTTAATAATTATTGCCATGTCCATCACCTCACACAGTCAAGTCGATTTCTTCTTTGAGTTCAATAGCATCCTGGAGCAGTCTCTCCAGTACCGCGGCGAAGACCCCGACTTCGGAGGAGGCGAAGATGAAGATCAACGGCAGTCCCATGAGCCCTGGGGCGTCGTCCGCGTCCGCGATTGGGACAAGGAAAGGGATCGTCGCAGCGTAGATGATGCTGATGGAAAAGGCGAAGAGCTTGATCTGCTTCAGCACAGTGACGGACAGGGTGGAGAATGCTTTGTTCTGGTCGATATAACTCAGCAGTCGAATGGCTTTGAAGAGTATGGCGAAAAACAGGACCGCCGCCAGGTAAGCGCCTATGGTGACCGGCACATGCAGATAATCTATGGCGTGCGGCAGCCAAAAAAGGCAGATTGCCAGAACCGGCAGGCCAATAAGGACCACGGCGATCCTCAGGTAAAGCGTAGAATAACGTTTCATAAAGTCACCTCACAGGTATTTGGTAAGTTCATTTTAACATGAATATATCGAATAACAATATATTGTTATTGATAAAAAATAAAATTGTAATAATTAAGACGCATGAAGGAGTTTCTAAGATCAACGTCGAATAGTAATAATCCAGTTGGCATTTTTATTATTATAGTTTCATAATCAAAGTTTCATAATCAAAGTTCAGTGAATATGCAGTTCGAGGAGGAATCCCCATGCCGCGTTCTGATGGCCGCCACATTAAAAGTCTCAGTCCTTTCGTAAAAATAATGCCCTATATCATGGAACGCAGAAGCGATGCCTTGATCTACCACAAGCAAACTCTTGTGACGGAGCATATAGATGACTATATTCACTCCAAACGTGAGAGCGGCGTCAAAATGAATTATATGCATGTTTTTATTGCGGTTTTTGTCCGCGTCCTGGCACAGCGGCCTCAAATCAACCGCTTTGTCATGAATGGCCGCTATTATGCCAGAAACCATATTTCAATCTCTATGGCCGTCAAGCGCTCCCTGCATGATGATGGTGAAGAAACCACGGTAAAGTTTATGTTTACTGGTAAAGAGTCCATTTTTGAAATTGCTCAGATTGTGGATGATGTCATTCGGGAAAATCTTGGGGAAACGCAGAACGAGACAGATCAATTGGCGGCAAAATTCATGTCATTACCCGGTCCCTTGGTAAAAGCAGCTGTAAGGACGGTAAAATGGCTTGATCGGCATAATCTCATGCCGTCGGGGATTGTTAAAGCCAGTCCGTTTCATACAAGCTTGTTTTTTACCTATTTAAAGTCGATCAAGCTCGATTATATTTATCACCATCTCTATGATTTTGGAACCACCGGTGTCTTTATTGCCCTGGGCAAAGTCAAAAAAATGCCTATCGTAGAAAATGATGTTGTCGTAGAAAAATCCGTCTGTGAGCTTGGGTATGTCTTGGATGAAAGATTATGCGATGGTCTTTATTTCGCCAACACGTTCAAGCTGGCGAAAAAGTACCTCGAAGATCTGACGCTTCTCGAGTCGCCTCTGGATGCAATTAAAGAAGATGTGGAGTAATGCAGCACTTGAGTGATAAATGAGGAAGGCCGTCACGGGGGGTGACGGCCTTTTTTAAGTGGGGGGACGCGGACAACTTTTGAGTTGGTCACGCGGACGGTAATATTTTTTGTGCCAGAGCATGTGATAATAATTCTCACTGCGGCCAAAAGTGAACGGTTATATTACAAAACCGTTACCGTCCGCGTCCCCAAATTCGTTTTTTATCGCGTCCCCAACCTTCCCCAACCTTCGCCAACCTTACTTTTTTTCTAAAACAGGTGGTCTCCTAACCCTTGTCGCCTGCTCAAACCCGTAAGCCGCCTCAATCAGGACGGGTTCACACCATGGCCGGGCAAAGAGCTCCATACCCACAGGCACCCCAATTGGCGCCGTGTCTGTAGGTTCGGAGAAGCCGGCAGGCACTACGACAGAAGGGAAGCCGGTCACAGCCCCAAGAACCCCGTTTCGATCCACCTGTGAGCCCCCGACGGGCACCACCAGGCACTTTTGATGCGGGAAGACAATCAGATCGAGGTCATGCTGCGCCATGAGCGCCAAAACCTGATCCTGAAGCTGTCGACGAAGATCCATTCGTCTGCGGTAGTCCTCGCTCTCGGTGGACAGTGTCACCGCGGTTTTTAAATTCTCTTCTATGCCCGGATCGTATAGGTCACTCTCTAAAAGCGCTTCAAGGGAATGATATGGGGATTTGCCGCCGAGCCTCTCAAGATATGAACCAAGATCCCGCTTCAAGTCGTAGAGGTGAACGCTGGTTTCTGAAATGAGCCTGCCCGAATCCAGGGTGACGTCCAGTTCGACCAGGTGCGCGCCTTTTGCTTCCAAGACCTTTAAAGCTTCAGTCATGACGCGATTCACCGGCTTGTGCACTTCATCGCTTCCGAAAAAGCTTCTCAGGACACCTATAGTTTTACCTTGCAGCCCGTCAGACTTCAAAAAAGCAGTATAGGACGCCTCAACCGGACTATTGCCGCGGGACAGCGCCGTCAGCGGATCCAGGGGATCATAGCCTGCCAGGATATCCAAGGTCTTAACCGCGTCTTCCACCGTCCGCGTCATTGGCCCTGCCGTATCCTGTGTCAATGAATAGGGCACTATGCCGCTGCGGCTCACCAGCCCCAGTGTTGGTCTGAATCCCACCAGACAGCAGGCACTCGCTGGTGACCGAACAGAATTCACGGTATCTGTCCCAATGCCAATCACGCCAAAATCTGCGGCAATGCCCGCCCCGGTGCCGCCGCTGGATCCCCCAGGCGTTCGTGTCAGATCATAGGGATTCAGTGTCTGTCCCAGCACGGAGCTAACCGTTTCACCCCATACCGCGAACTCGTGCAGGTTCATTTTGGCGAGAATGACTGCCCCTGCCGCCTGCAGCTTTTTCACAATCCAGCCATCCTCATCCGGCGTCACCCCCAGAAGCGCTTTACAGCCAGCAGTTGTGGGCATAAAGCTGGTATCCACGTTGTCTTTCAGCAGCACCGGAATCCCATGGAGCGGCCCCGTCAGCCCATCCTTTTTAAAAGCCGCGTCCAGCGCCTTAGCCTGCTTCAGGACCAGCGGATTTACTTGAATGACCGCGTTGATCTTTGGCCCCTGCTGATCATAGCGCTCGACCCTATCAAGATACATGCGGACAAGGGCCTCACATGTCAGCCTGCCTGTTATCATAGCCTCATGTAGGCGTTCAATAGTCGCTTCCAAAAACTCCTTCTCCAAATTCAAACGCTCCGCCTCCCGGTTCAATGGTTTAAGATCATTATACACCCCTTGATTGTATATTAAACCGTTGCCGAGCGACAATCCGAGGTGGGACTTATGTCGCTTTTTTGAAATCACAATACAATTTGGCGTCAAAAATGGTATATTGTTATAATGTAACCAGTGGTTACGAAAGCTTTAATTTCAGGAGGCCCAAGATGCAAAAGGAAGTATTCAAAGGGAGCATCCTTTTTGGACCCGTTCCGATGGCCCTTGTCACGACCATCGGCGAAAAAGGGGAACCTAATGTGTTTACGGTGGGGTGGATTGGTGTTGCTTGCACGAAGCCGCCCATGCTGTCAATAGCAATTCGAAAGGAGAGAGTGTCCCACGCCAATCTGATGCGTCATCCGGAATGTGTGGTCAATCTGCCAACACGGGAAATGGTGCAGTCGGTAGACTTTTGCGGTGTCAGAAGTGCATCTCAAGTCGACAAGATTGCGCATTGTAATTTTGAACTTGAACCTGGCATCGCGGTCAGTGTGCCCTCGATACGGTCATGTCCCATAGCCCTGGAGTGTGTGGTGCGCAGTGTGACACCGCTGGGGACCCATGACCTGTTTCTCGTCGAGATATTGAAAAACAAGGTGGATCCGGCACTGATCGATGAGGAAGGCAAGATTCATATGGAGAAAGGAAGTCCCATCACTTATCTGCACGGAACCTATTACGCGCTTGGGGGGAAGCCAATTGGCAGCTTTGGCTTTTCCGTTGCCAGGCGCAAGGCGGCCAAGGAGAAGGTCAGCCACCTGCTGAAGCCTTCCAAAAAGACATCCGGTGACAAGGCAAAATCAAAGAAAGGCAGGTCATTGTGATGCAAACCTGGATCTTATATTTGACCTCTTTTGGGCTGTTGGCATTTTCCTGGCAGAAAGACAAGAAAAAAACCAAAATGGCGCTCAAAAAAGCGCTGAAATCCTTCGAAAATATATTGCCTCAGATTTTGGGCGTCATCACCCTGGTCGGCATTATGCTGGCGCTTATAAATCCTGAGGTGATCAGCCGCTTGATCGGAGGAGACTCCGGTTGGATTGGCGTGACAGCGGCGGCACTGGTCGGCGGGATCACGCTGATCCCAGGCTTCATTGCCTTTCCTACAGCGGCTATGCTGCTGGAGCGCGGTGCCGGCTACATGCAGATTGCGGCTTTCATTTCATCCCTGATGATGGTCGGCGTAATGACATTTTCTATTGAGAGTAAGTATTTCAGCAGGAAAGCGGCATTAATCCGGAATGTGTCTGCCTTCGTTTTTTCTTTCCTGGTCGCCATTATCATTGGAAAGGTCATGGGTGAGTTTTAATGGAGGAGAAGATGAAGCAAAACACAAATCAAGGACCGGGTCAGGGCCCGGGAGGTCAGCCACCCCAAAAGGTGCCGCTGATCAAACGGTATGCCTTCTTCCTGGTGACCGCTGCACTTCTCATTGTGTTATACCTGGTCAGTCCCACCCAGGGCGAAACTGCGGCGCTAATGACAGGCAAAAGTCTGCTCGAAATGCTGACCATCATTCCGCCAATCTTTCTGCTGCTTGGACTATTGGACGTCTGGGTGCCGAGAGAACTGCTCATCCGCCATATGGGTCCCGGCTCGGGACTGCGCGGCGTGCTGCTGGCCATCCTGATTGGTTCTGCGGCTGCCGGACCGCTCTACGGCGCGTTTCCGGTCGCAGCGGTGCTCATGAAGAAGGGCGCGGGCTTTAAGAATGTCATGATTTTCATGGGTGCCTGGTCCACCACTAAAATTCCGATGGTCCTTTTCGAGATCACCTCACTGGGGAAAACTTTCGCGTTGACGCGGCTGATCGCAAGCCTGGCGGGTATTTTCATCATCACACTGGTGGTAGACCGCATGCTCACCCCAGAGGAAAAGGCAGGTATATACGCGAAGGCGGCGGAATTCTAGGAAAGGAAACTGGGTGTCAGACACCCGGTTTCACTCTTTTTGAATCCGGGTGTCTGACACCCAGTTTCCGCTGCCCTCCAGTTTCCGCCGTCAGATTCTGCGTACAATATAACCAAAATTCGAATTGGCAGAAAATTGTCGAAATTTCAGTTGACGTCCTAACTGCCAATATGCTAAGATTCAATTCAACCAAATATCGAGACACTCTTATCAAGAGCGGCGGAGGGACAGGCCCTGTGAAGCCCGGCAACCAGCAGTCATGCATGGTGCTAATTCCTGCAGCGAAAGGTTTTTCGCTGACAGATGAGTGAGGATCCGACCATGTGATTATCGACCTCTTTCATCAAAGGGGTCTTTTTATTTGGAAAAAATCATAAAAAGGAGTAATGAATATGACAGACACAGCTTACAGATTCGAAACCCTTCAGGTCCATGCAGGTCAGGAACCGGACCCGGTCACAGGCTCCAGAGCCGTGCCCATTTATCAAACCTCGTCCTATGTCTTCAGGGATGTGAACCACGCTGCAGATCTCTTTGCTTTGAAAGAATCTGGCAACATCTATACGCGCATCATGAACCCTACGACGGATGTCCTTGAAAAGCGCATCGCGGCCCTTGAGGGCGGCATTGGTGCGTTGGCGGTAGCCTCCGGTTCCGCGGCAGTCACCTATGCCATCATGAACATCGCGCAGGCGGGAGACGAGATTGTCTCGGCGGCGACCCTCTACGGCGGCACTTATAACCTTTTCAAGCTGACTTTCCCTAAATACGGCATCGTGACCCGCTTTGTGCAGCCGGACGACCCGGAGAACTTCAGAGCAGCTATCAACGAGAAAACGAAAGCGATTTATATTGAGTCCATCGGCAACCCGGGCATCAACCTCATCGACTTCAAAGCCGTGGCGGCCATTGCCCACGAGCACGGACTGCCGCTGATCGTGGACAATACCTTCGCGACCCCATACCTGTTCAGGCCTTTTGACCATGGGGCGGACATCATCATCCACTCGGCGACGAAGTTTATTGGCGGCCATGGGACGACCATCGGCGGACTGATCGTGGACTCGGGCAAGTTTGACTGGGCGGCTTCCGGGAAGTTCCCGGGCCTGACTGAGCCGGATCCGAGCTACAACGGCATTCGCTATGCGTCGGATGTCGGGCCTGCGGCGTATATCATCAAAGCCAGAGTTCAGCTCCTCAGGGACACCGGCGCCTGCATCAGCCCGTTCAACTCGTTCCTGCTGCTCCAGGGCCTTGAGACGTTGTCACTGCGCGTGGAGCGCCACGTCGAGAACGCCCAGAAGATCGCCAGATTCCTCGAAGCCCATCCGCTGGTCAGCTGGGTCAGCCATCCTGATCTGGAGAGCAATCCGTACCACGGCCTTGCGAAGACCTACTTCCCGCGCGGCTGCGGCTCCATCTTCACCTTTGCCATCAAGGGCGGCCTCGAAGCGGGTGTCAAGTTCATTGAAAGTCTAAAGTTGTTCTCGCTGCTTGCCAATGTGGCAGACGCAAAGTCCCTGATTATCCACCCGGCCAGCACGACGCATGCTCAGCTGGATCCGGACGCCCAGAAAGCGGCGGGTGTCACGCCGGATCTGTTCAGGATTTCGATTGGCATTGAAAACGCCCAGGATCTGATCGAGGATTTGGATCAGGCTCTGAAGGCGGCGCTGAACGCTTAAAGTGCTGCTGCCGATGGTCGCGAAGCCGAAATACCCGAGTTTCGAAACCATCGGCAGAGACGGCTTTTTCAAGTAAGACGCACAAAACACATTTAACATTCAAACCTGCATTCTGCCGCGCGATCGCCTTGACTATGGCCAATCACCAGCGCGCGGTGACTTCAGTTAAATTTTAGGAGGCGACTCTATGCCTGTCATCATTCCAAACGATTTGCCCGCCGCGAGTATCCTTGCGGCTGAAAATATTTTTACCATGACGGAGTTTCGTGCAACCCACCAGGACATACGACCCCTTCGCATTGCGATCCTGAACCTGATGCCGACCCGCGAGACTACAGAGACGCAGCTCCTCAGAGTACTTGGAAATTCACCAATACAGACGGAGGTCGTCCTGGTGCGGCTGGAGTCCCATGACTATAAGAACACGTCCTCTGAATACCTGGACCGCTTCTATGTCCCATTTTCCCAGATTGAGCATCAGAAGTTTGACGGGCTGATCATTACCGGTGCGCCGGTCGAAAACCTGGAATTTGAGGAAGTGGGCTATTGGCCGGAGCTTGCTAAAATTTTGGACTGGAGCCGGCACCACGGGTTTGCCACCCTCCACATTTGCTGGGGGGCCCAGGCGGCTTTGTATCAGCATTATGGTATACCTAAACTGCCTCTGGCTGAAAAGTGCTTTGGTGTCTTTGAGCATAAGGCAACAGTACAAAACTGCAAGCTGATGAGGGGCTTCGATGACGTCTTCTGCATCCCGCAGTCCAGACACACTACCGTCAGTGAAGAGGACATCAGCAGGATCGATGACCTTGAGATCGTGGCGACGTCTGAAGCGTCTGGGATTGGTCTGATTGTGTCCAAAAATGGAAGAGAAATTTATGCAACAGGGCACTTGGAATATGACCCGGAAACCCTAGGGGCTGAATATTTTCGAGATGTGAACAAAGGCTTGGATATCCAGCCGCCAGCCAACTATTTTCCTGAGAATGATCCTTCTCAAGCACCTGTAGTCCGGTGGCGAAGCCACGCCCATCTGTTCTTCTCCAATTGGCTGAATTATTTTGTCTATCAGGAGACGCCATACAATCTGGATGAGATTGAATAAACCTTTGTCAGGCTTTCTGGTTCGGCAGATTTCATCCTGGGTATTAATATCTGAAATTGGAGAGCTATACTTCAGATGAGACTATTAATTGAATCGGGGAGGTTGAGCAATGAATTATGCATTTCAAATGCTGATGAACCGGCGATCTGTACGAAGCTACAGACCTGATCCGGTGCCTAAGAATGTACTCGAGCGCATCATGGAAACCGTTGTTTTTGCGCCGTCTGCAAGAGGCGCTCAGCCCTGGCATTTCAGCGTTGTGACAAATGCGGAAATTTTAAAGCGGATCAGCGGTGTGAACCGTGACATCGCGCTGGCTTCAGGAGATGAGCGTCTGAAGGCCGGTGCTGAAGACCCTAATTTCAGCAATTTTTATAACGCGCCAGCAGTCATATTTATTTCGGCACCAGAAGCCAAACATGCCCTGGCGGATTGTGCCAATGCTGCCGTCTACGCCAGTTTGGCGGCAACCGCTCTCGGTCTGGGGTCGTGCTATATTGCTTCCTTCAGGCCGGCTTTTGAATCCGAGCACGGACCAGAGCTGAAAGCATTGATGCAAATTCCAGAAGGGCATCAGCCGCTCTATGCTGTTGCCGTGGGGTATACCTCAGGCGTCGAGCCCAAAGCGGCACCGCGAGTGCAGGGCTCAGTGTCCTGGATTGGTTGATTTCAGAGGCGCCACTATGATTTGAAGGCTCAGTCGAATACGAGTCATTGGGCAAAAACCCTTGTTGTGTTCTTCAGCCCCCAAAATTAAAGGCATTGGAAACGGCTTATTTGTCCGTTTCCAATGCCTTTTTCACGCTTCGGTTAGTGTGAGACGACCTTTGGAAGCTCTTTGGCTTGAGTAACCCAATCTTCCACTTGCTTAAGAACAGGTAATTTCCTGACTAAATTTTTGGCTTCGTTGACCTCGGTCATTTTGGTGAGGAGATTTTCAGGCTTTCTCTGAGCCAGCTCGGGAACCGTGTCAACGCCAGCGGCTTCAAGCAATTCGGCATATTCGCCGCCAATGCCTTTGACGCGCATCAGGTCCACATGATTAACCCATTTTAGAATGAGCTTCTCAGAAATGTCACATTCTGCTGCGAGTGCGGCTCTCCCTTTCTTTGTAGCGCCTTTTTCCATCAGTGCTGAAGTAGAGCTGACGCCCGCTGCTTTCAGTTTCTCTTCAAAAGCTTCTCCAACGCCTTCAATGATGCTGAGTGATGCCATAACTACACCTCCAAAATGTATTTGCCTTATTCTTACTACAAATTTAGGCGGTTGAAACATAATATTATTATTTGTAACCTTTATCCCGAAAAAATCTTTTATAAAATCATAAAAAAATGCAAATGTTTATACCGTTATTTAGCAGTTTTCACTTGTTATTTCTTAAACATTATGAGATGATAGGGAAGCAGAATTCGTCGCGCTTCTTGTTCTTGAGAGGCGTCTTTTTCTGTCAAAGTATACGAATAAAGGAGGGAACGTTTTCATTCGCTTACAAGACGAATGAAACGGAAATGAGTGAGCAAACAAGAAGTACAGTCAGTGATGGTTAAGGTCGCGGATCCAAGCGCGCTAGGTCTTTTTGGCCTTGCAATGGTAACGCTGGTAGCATCAACCCAAAAGATGGGTGTCACTACAGGCCTTTCCTATGTTATCCCTTGGGCAATCTTTCTTGGTGCCTTTGCGCAGTTGATGGCCGGTGTTTTCGATTATAAAAAAGACAATCTTTTTGGCGGCACAGCTTTTTGCGCTTATGGATTCTTTTGGCTTGCGGTGGCATCCAGCTGGCTGATAAATCTCGGTGTTTTTGGTGAAACTTTGAAAGGCGCTGTCGACACACATCAGCTTGGTTACGCGTTTTTCGGCTATCTGATTTTTTCTGTGATCATGACCGTTGGCGCTACGCAAACCAACAAAGTACTTTTGCTTGACTTCATTTTTATCGATCTCCTTTTCATTGGTCTCGGCTTCAGCACCCTTGGCATAGCAGAGCATACAATGCATAATCTCGCAGCATACTCCGAACTTATTATTTCCTTCATTTCGTTCTATGGCGTCGCAGCAAATGTTATCAACCACCAGTTTAAGCGCGTCGTGCTTCCTGTTGGAAAGCCAGTCAAATTTGGTGCTGCAAAGAAAGCCGTTCTCTCCGAGACTGGCAGCAAGGCATAATTTTTAAAAAGTGTTACGCTGTATACATGATATAGAATGCATGATTCAATGTAACATCGAGTCTATTTTAAATTCATAGCTTGAGCGGCTTTTCAGCGGCTTACAGGAAATGCGGTTGAAAGTCCTTGTCGGAGTTTCAGCCGCATTTTTTATTTTGAAAAGAAGGTGCCTAATGTGTCCGTTTTTACCCCCAAATTATTTACAACTTTAAAGAGCTATACCAAGGAATTGTTTATAAAGGATTTGACAGCGGGCGTGATTGTTGCGATCATAGCTCTTCCGTTGTCCATAGCGCTGGGCATTGCCTCCGGCGTTACACCTGAGCAGGGTTTGTTCACAGCTATAATCGCCGGCTTCCTGATTTCAATGCTGGGCGGAAGCAGGGTGCAGATTGGCGGTCCGACCGGCGCGTTCATGGTTATTGTGTATGGTATTGTCATGGAGTTTGGCATGAATGGCTTGATCACCGCTACCCTTATGGCAGGCGTCATGATGATGGCCATGGGATTTTTTCGGCTTGGGAGTATTATCAAATTCATTCCTTATCCTATTACGACAGGATTCACTACCGGTATTGCAGTCACTATTTTTACATCGCAAATCAAAGACTTTTTAGGTCTTCAATTAGAACATAATCCCGCGGAATTTCTTGAGAAAGTTTCAGTCTACGCGGAACATATAGATACAGTAAATTGGGGCAGCGTCATAATTGGCGCGCTGTCACTGGCAATTCTTATCTTTTGGCCCAAAGTAAGCCGCAAGGTACCTGGGAGCCTGATTGCGCTGATTGTGGCCACCATAGTGGTTCAGGCTGCGGGGATGGATGTCGCGACCATCGGCTCAACCTTTGGGGAATTGTCTTCCAAAATCCCTACGCCTCAGATTCCATCCATATCCCTGCCAGAAATGAGAATGCTGATTGGACCAGCCTTGACCATTGCGATTTTGGGCTCTATTGAGTCCTTGCTGTCGGCAGTGGTGGCGGATGGCATTATTGGTTCGAAACACCGCTCCAATATGGAACTTGTGGCTCAGGGCGTCGCAAATATTGCTTCAGGCCTCTTTGGTGGCATCCCGGCGACGGGCGCCATTGCCAGAACTGTGGCGAATATCAAAAACGGCGGTTCGACACCGGTTGCAGGTATGGTGCATGCGGTGGTGCTGCTGCTCATCATGCTCCTCTTCATGCCGCTGGCTAAAATGATCCCGCTCGCGGCGCTTGCGGCGATCTTGATTATAGTCGCCTATAATATGAGTGATTGGCGTGAGTTTGTCGAATATTTTCATGCCCCAAAGAGCGACCTCCTGGTCCTCTTGACAACTTTTTTCATCACGGTGATCTTTGATCTTGTTCTGGCCATTGAGATTGGCATGGTTCTCGCCGCGTTCCTGTTCATGAAGCGTATGAGTGATGTCGCTGAAGTCAATGCTGTGGTTTTGGATTCCGGCGAAGAAACTGACCAGGATACTGAGAGCCGGGGAAGAGCGGGGCTCAGCTTCAGGGAAGGGCTGACCCTTCCTAAAGGCGTCATTGCTTACGAAATAAACGGGCCGTTTTTCTTTGGCGCAGCGGATAAGTTTATGGACAACCTATCGGATCTGGATGCCCATGCCAAGGCGGTACTGTTGATTATGACCAGAGTGCCGGCCATGGACGCGACAGCGCTGTTCGCTTTCAGATCTTTTAAACAGATGTGTAATCGCCATAAAGTAGCGCTGTATATCATAGGCATCAATGAGCAGCCGTGGTCAGTGCTGGAAAAAGCAGGTGTTATTGAAAAAGTAGGCGCGGAACATTTTCACCCGAATTTGGAGTCGGCGCTGAAAGCAATTGGATAATTGGAGTGGTAGGCCGTGTCAGCGGCTTCAGCCTGTTGGCCCCGCTTCCTTGAATCACCCACGACTGAAGTCACGGGTGTGCGCGGTCATTTAATCAGATTATCAAAAAAAGCAAACGACCTTAAAGCATTTACTCGCTTTAAGGTCGTTACTCGTTTAAGTCATGCATCTCGCGGCTAATGTCGCCTAAAAGATCTGACACTTTGGATACCTCCCTGATTCGTACTAAAACACACTGTTACGCCAATGAATTCATAGGGATAAGTAATGGGTACCTCAGCGAAACATTTTAAAAAAGATCGTCCATGCGGCCTGCGCCAAAGAAATTTAAAGTGGTTTGCATTTCATAGAGGTATTGTGCTTCTGTCAAAGCTGTTTCTGTCAATTTTGTTTCCTTCACGGTTGAATACTCTTCATAATTTAAGCTGTCTTGATACATAAATCTTCCTCCTCATTGTTGTTTGATGGGTTTTGTTTGATTTTTGAGACTGGACCTTGCATAATCCAATAAAAAAGCCCCTGCGCATCTCTGCACAAGGGCGTTTTACCGCGGTACCACCTTGTTAGTACGCGCATTGACGCGTACCACTCTGTGCTCGTTTCCTTTGAAAACAAGCTTCCTGTAACGCCGGACAGCGGAATCAGCCTACTCTTCAAATTTCAGCTGTTCACTCCAGAGGGATGTTCAAACGGGAATCAGTACCGGCTCTCAGCGCCGCCGGCTCTCTGTGACTGAAGGCTCTCGTCTTCGTTCTCTGTCATCGATTTGAATATTATAAAATGTACAATATCAAGAAATCGGACAAAAGTCAACGCTATTTACGAAAAATTCCGAAAATTTAGAGGCCTTCCACAAAAATTTTATAAAAAAGTTTGCCGATGGTTCCCAGTCAGTCAATAAGCGTTCCTATCACTGGCAGGCCTTTCAGTTTTGATACGCCGTGAGGAGAGATGGTCTTGATCTCTTCAGTCAGATCCTGTCCGGCTTCAAAGCCGTTGTGGTCACCATTTTTCCAAAAGGAGACCTTAGTGACATCATAGATCACGCCATCCACTGCAATATACGCAGGCTGACCATCTTTGCCATTGAAAGCGCTGAGCTCATCTGCGGTCATTTCAACAGGCTCAGCGGCTGGTTCCTCAGTGCTTCCCGCAGGCTGAGAGCAGGCAGTGATTAGAACCAGGGACAGCAGCACCAGTCCCATCAGCATCCAGGTACGACTTTTCCTAAAGAGTTTCATAACAACGCCTCCTATCCCTATATTAAGCGCATGTCGGATTTACATAAGAAAGCCAGAAGAGATAGATTAGAATTATGCTATAAATACCCATTGATAATCGTTTTCAATCGATTATTTTATACTGCATTATGCTATAATGACAGAAAGAATTGGAGAATTATGGTCGTCACAGTGAGCGGCCCCAGTACTTTGGGGTGGTCACCCGCATCAGAGCCGCAGATAAGGGAGAGGGAATGATGACACAGCAACATTTATGGATTGCCAAAAACGAGCTTGAACTTCATCTCAGAGCAGAAATGGCAAACCGGCATGGCTTGATTGCCGGTGCCACGGGGACGGGAAAAACTGTAACACTTATGGTGCTGGCAGAAGCGTTCAGTGAAATTGGCGTCCCGGTTTTCCTTGCCGACGTCAAAGGTGATTTGTCAGGAATGAGCGAACCCGGCGAGGCAAAGCCCAAAATTACCGAGCGGATTCAGAGTCTGGGAATCGAAGGCTTCGAATTTCAATCCTCACCTGTAAGATTTTGGGATGTCTTTGGAAAGCAAGGACACCCGGTTCGTGCCACAGTTTCGGAGATGGGACCTCTGCTGCTCTCCAGACTGCTGAGTCTGAATGAGACTCAGAGCGCCATCCTGAATATGGTTTTCAGAATCGCGGATGACAACGGGATGATGCTGCTGGACCTCAAGGACCTCCGAGCTATGCTGCAATACGTCGGTGACAATGCATCAGAATTCACCACTCAGTACGGCAACATCAGCAAAGCGAGCGTAGGCGCAATCCAAAGGGGAATTCTTGTCCTGGAAGAGCAAAACGCGGAGCATTTTTTCGGTGAGCCTTCGCTGGACATCAAGGATCTGATGATGACAGCACAGGATGGCCGCGGGGTAGTCAACATTCTGGCAGCGAATGAGCTGTATCAATACCCTGCGCTTTATTCGACCTTCCTGCTTTGGATGCTGTCTGAGCTGTTTGAAGAGCTGCCTGAGGTTGGAGATCTTGAGAAGCCTAAGATGATATTTTTCTTTGATGAAGCCCATCTTCTGTTTAAAGAGGTTCCCAAAATCCTGCTCGACAAAATTGAGCAGGTGGTGCGACTGATTCGTTCCAAGGGTGTCGGGGTCTACTTCATCACTCAAAATCCGGTTGACATACCGGATACGGTACTCGGTCAGCTTGGAAACCGTGTTCAGCATGCCCTCAGGGCGTTCACCCCTAAGGATCAAAAAGCTGTCAAAGCCGCAGCGCAAACCTTCCGCGTCAATCCGGACCTTGATGTGGAAACTGCAATTCTCGACCTGGGTGTCGGAGAAGCACTGGTGTCCTTCCTGGATGAAAAGGGCAGACCGTCAGTGGTTCAGCGCGCCTTTATCCTTCCGCCTAAGAGCATGATCGGTCCTGCGCTGCCTGAGAAGATTCAGAGACTGATCGATACGTCCGCGCTCCATGGACGCTATGAAGAAGCCATGGACAGGGAGTCCGCCTATGAAATTTTGATCAGACGGGCACAGCGGCTGAAGGAAGAAGAGGCTCAAAAGGAAGCCTTGGAACAGGAGCTCGAGGAACGCAAGGCAGCTTTTGAAGAGGAAGAAAAGCGCAGCAGGACAACTCGTAATACGACGAGGTCCCAAGCAACGACACGAAGAAGATCGTCGGACACGCCTATGGAAAAAATGGCCAAATCCATGATGACCTCTGTTGGCAGGTCACTTGGAACACAGCTCGCGAGAGGTCTTCTTGGATCCATATTGAAGGGCAAATAGGAGAGAATCGGTTGGCGCGCTCAAGTGGGAGATGGTTTTAATGACCATCAGCCTAAACACGCTCCGGTTTTGGATTTCAAATGAAAGGCTGATGATAAAAGTGACGAATGAAGAGCGTTCTCAAAAGGTGTTTGACGCCTTGGAAGCAATGGATCTCAAGTATGAAGTGTTTTCCCACCCTCCGGTGGCGACGGTGGATGAGGCGAAGGATCACTGGGGCCATATTAAGGGATCGAAGGCCAAAAATCTTTTTGTCAGGGATCAAAAGGGCAAAAAGCACTATCTGATAGTTCTTGAGCAGGACAAGCCTCTGAATATGAAGTGGTTTTCAGAGCATTTTGGTCTGGACAAGCTCAGTTTTGCTTCTCCGGAGCGCATGGAGAAGTATCTGGGACTGCAGCCGGGCTCGGTGTCGCCCTTTGGCCTCATCAATGATGCCAATAAGGAAGTGATGGTCTATATTGATGAGGACGTCATGAAGGACGGTTTTGTGAATTTTCATCCCAACATCAATACCATGACCCTCAATATGGCGAGTGAAGATTTTAAAAAATTCCTTCAGGCGACCGGCAACAAAGTCCAATTTGTGTCGATTCATATGAGTGAGTAATAATCATAAATGTGCCGATGGTTGCGAAACGAACCTGAGTCATGCGGCCGCAGAAACGGGGTGGACAGATGAGCATGAATATTCACATCACTTTTAGCGAGCCCGCCGCGGCCAGTCTGAGACAAGCGCTGCAGCCAAACAAGTGCGACAAGATCCTGAGTCTGACAGAGGATTTTTCAGTAGGGCCGGTCACGGCACTGGATACCATTCAGGGCTATATGGACCGACGCGAGTGGATGAGCGGCTACTATGCCACGATCTACGAAGGCTTTGACGAACTGGACTATGAAGAGCAAATGGTCAAATTCCATGAAAAGCTGTATTTTATTCCAAATGATACCTCGGTTATTCTTTGGCACGGTATGAATGTCAACGACCAGGTTGCGCTTCGCTATGTGACCTCGATTCTCTCCAGGGAAAACGTCGCCTTATATGAAGTCGATGTCTCTGCCATTGAGACCCGGGATGCACGACGGGGGAAATATATCCCAAGCGCTTTGTCACAGCTGGATCCGCTTTGGCTCACCCTGCTTCTGGATCAAAGGATTGCCATGACAGACCAGAGACTCGTAGATCTGATGCTGGACTGGGATCGCCTTGTCGAAACCCGAAGTGTGCTGAGATTTCTCAGCGAAGGTGAGATCATTGAGGCGGATGAGGACTATTTTGACCACTGGATCTCCTGCGCCATTGACCATAAAACCGTCAAGCTGACTGACGTTCTGAGGCGCGTTCTTGAGAAGTCGGAGTATCCGGTGACTGAGAGCTATGCATTGTATAGGATTTTCCATCTGCAGGAGACGAAGCCGATCCGTATTCAAGGCAATACGAACTGTCTGGATCTAAGCGGCATCAAGTTAAAGCTGACCGGTACAAACCTGAAGCGTTAGGGGCGTTGAGTAATGATTCAAACCGTATTGATTAAAAAAGAGCAGATGACTGCCAGTCGATGGTCGGGTGGAACCACCACACAAATCGATCTTTTTCCCGAGGGCTCCAGTTATGGGTCCCGCGATTTTCTTTTCAGAGTCAGCAGCGCGACCATTGAGGAAAGTCCATCTCAGTTTACAGCACTGCCTGATTATCAGCGCTGGATCACCATGCTGAGCGGACCAGTCCTGCTGGAACATGGACAGGAGTCTGACCCGGAGGTGCTTGAAAGACATGAACTTCAGCCCCTTGAGGTGCACAGCTTTGACGGGGGGACGCCAACCAAATCCGTCGGTGAGGCAAGAGACTTCAATTTGATGCTGCGCAAGGGTTTGGTTGGGAATATGTCGTCGTTGACAATAGGTCCCGAAACGGAATTGAATTGGATTGAGACGTGGTTGTCTGAATGCAGTCCTGAGACCCTGGGGCATCTTGCGGTGTATTGGCCTGAAGGCACACCCGTCACTGAAAAAGCCACAGTCCCAGAAGGGGCATTGCTGCAAGTTGTATTTGATTCCGGCAAAGTTCTTTTAAACCAGGGGGATTACCTCAGGCTCAGTGGCCCGGTAAAAGCACTTAAGGACACTCGGTTATCATTGGATGCAGACATTAGCGTGCTGCTCCTTTACATGGAAACTTAAAAAGACCGCACTCGATAGTGTGACTGCAGCATGTACGATCTGCAGTCCGCTTCCGGGTGCGGTCTTTCGCTGTTTATTTGAGGCGGCGTCATAAAAGGAAGCTGTGTCTACTGCATGACCTTGTCACTATTCGGCGACCAGGTGGCATCAAAGTCAAAATCCTCTTCGGGATCGATGCACTCCAAATGACCTATGATTTCTTTTCTTTGGTTGCGAAGCAATGGTTTGCGGTGATAAGAGAGCGCCTCCAATTCGGATTCTGAAAGAGCGCCCATGCGCGACAGTAAATCAATAATAACGGGATCAATTGCTCTGTAGGAGCCGTCTTCGATTTTTAAGACTAAAGCAATGCCTTTTGACATGAGACTGACACAATAGACAGACTCAGCGCCGAGCTTGGCGAGAATGCGGCCTTGAGTGGCCTCCATGAGATTGGTATCCAGACGCTTGGTGCCTGCGACAAAGAACGGCGCCTTTGTCATGGCGGATGCGACAGTTTTCGCAGCGCTTAATGCAATACCTTCGAAGTAGGCCTCCGGCAGACTGAGGCGGGCATAAGCCAGCGCCATGTTGTAAAGCGGCAGTTCAAATACAGGGACACCGCACCCGTCAATGGCGATGCCAATATCCTTTTCCTCCATGGAGACGGCATGGGCAATGGATTTCAGCATTTCTTTCTGTACTGGGTGATCCTTCATGATGTAGTTTTCCAGCGGCCACCCTTTCATAAGGCAAAGCGCCAGCATGCCGCTGTGTTTGCCGGAGCACGGGTTTTGCAGCTGGGTGAAGGCGTCGCCGCGGCCAATTGTTTCAAAAGCCGCTTCGAGAAGCATGGGCTGGGCAGCGCCGCAGTCGAGAGCGGATTCGTCGAGCCCCATTTTATGCAGCAATCCCAGAGCGGTTTGGACGTGGCGGGGTTCGCCGTTGTGACTGGCGCACAGCAGAGATATTTCCTCCGTGGTCATGGAAAATTTTTCGGCAGCACCAGCTTCAAGGGTTGGCATAGCTTGAAAAGGTTTAGCTGATGATCTCCAGAACGTCCGCTTCATTGGATCGCCCTTATGGGCCAGTATACGGCCAGAGACATCTACCAGGACCCAGTCGCCGCGGTGAATGGACTCGATACGACCGCCGCGGATGACGCTCACTAATGGTTCAGACATGACTTTTCCTCCTCGTTTAATGAATCAGCGATTCAACACCGTTTGCCAGTCGATATGACTGGATAAGAGCTTCGCGATTTTTTCAAAACCGAGCGCATCCTCTTCGTCAAAACGGTTAAAGAGCGGGCTGTCGAGGTCAATGACGGCTACCGTGTTTCCATTCAACGTAATGGGCACGACCAGTTCTGAGTTGGAAGCGCTGTCACAGGCAATATGACCTTCGAAAGCATGAACGTCAGGCACCAGTTGTGTCGCCTGCAACAGTGCCGCAGTACCGCAGACACCCTTGCCAATTTCAATTCGGACACAGGCAGGCTTTCCCTGAAACGGCCCCAGGATCAGTTCCTGGTTTTTCATAAGATAAAAACCAGCCCAGTTGATATTTTTAAGAAGGGCGTTGAAAAGAGCGGAAGCGTTTCCAAGTGCTGAGCACCAGTCCTGCGCTTCGTCCAGATAGGCCTTAAGGCGAACAGCCATAAAATCATACATTTGCTTTTTTGTTTGAAATTCAATGCTTTCCAGCGGTTTCAATAGGATCCCTCCATAGTGCAAGTCTGGTTTTAGTATAACATTTTTGCTTCGAATGTTCATTTTGTGAATATCCTTTTTATGTTTTTGAAGGTACAATTTTGGGCATATACTAAACCAATCCATTTCGGAATGGATTGTCTATAAGTGAGGCGCTCTCCTGATTACAAAACAGACACAAAGGAGTTGATCCACCGTGAATAAAAATGAAATAATTTTTGATCCGGTCCAGATAGAAAAAAAGAAACAGACTTTGGAGCCCCATGTCTTTCAAGTCACTCAAAAAAACGGAACAGAAAGCCCTTTTAACAACGCGTTCTGGAATTTTTTCGAAAAGGGGATCTATGTGGATATAGTATCAGGTGAGGTGCTGTTCAGTTCACTTGACAAATTTGACTCCAGCTGTGGATGGCCTAGTTTTACAAAGCCATTGGAACCGGATAATGTCATTGAAAAAACAGACCGATCCCATTTCATGATCCGGACAGAAGTCAGGAGCAAGCATGCGGATTCTCACCTCGGTCATGTCTTCAATGATGGACCGCCGCCGCTGGGTACCAGATACTGCATCAATTCCGCAGCACTCAGGTTCATACCTGTGGATCAGTTGGAGCAGGAAGGGTATGGAGAGTACAAATCCATTTTTGACAAAAAATAAACAGACAAATGGAGGTCGTTATGATCGAAGCGCGGAATCAAAATGAGATAGGTTTTGGTATTGCTCTCAGAGCTGCAATTTTTCATCAGGGTAAAATTCTCCTGCTGCTGAGAAGCCGCCCGAGCAAAGGGGAAGATGGTTTCTGGGAGCTCCCTGGCGGACGGATGAATTTAGGCGAGTGTTATGAGGAGGCAGTCAAAAGGGAAGTCTTTGAAGAAACCGGATTAAAGATCCGTGTTCTGAGGCCTTTGAATGTGTTTGACGCAAAGCGGGATATTGATACACAAGTCGTTGGGATCACTTTTTTGTGCAACCTGGAAGACGACGACATGGAGGTACTTTTGAGTGATGAGCATCTTGACTCAGAGTGGGTAAGTTTTGACCGCATCAGCACAATGAAAGTCATTCCGGGTCTTAATAAGGAAGCTGCACGCTGGAAGATCAGCGAATAGGGCTGAGAAGACCGGAATTGGTCTTTAGAATGCGCTTTAGTGTGGTTTTCATAGTCAAAGATATAATTTTGTCGAAATTATTAAATAATTGTAACGGTGCAAATTGTTATAGAAACTGAGGAATTACAAGAATATTTTGTATAAGCGAAATAATTGCCTTGGAACTAAAAATTAATAGGTTACAAATTGGTTAAACTAAAAAATGCGACGAATACCAAAAAAACACCATGGTCAATCAAATATTTCAAATGGTTAAAAAATTATGAATTAATTACAAGTTGATGTCTTTCTCAATTTGAAAAACTTCAAAAAAACGCATAAAAACTTAAAAAACGCTGGATTTTCATCTGTGAATTTTCAGACAGATGAATCCTTTAAATTGACACAGTTTCACCGCTTTGATACCATGATATCAGGTTTAGTGAATTGCGGGATGAACTAAACCAGACAAACTGTCAAACTGAAGGAGGAATTTATTTGGATTTAATGGCTATGGTCAATGCGGCGAATGGTATAATCTGGTCTAACGCACTCGTTTATCTTTGCCTCGGCGCAGGTGTCTACTTTTCCGTTCTCATGAGATTTCCTCAAGTTCGACACGTAAAACGTATGGTCAAGCTGCTTATTGGCAATGAAGCGTCCGATACAGGCGTTTCTTCCTTCCAGAGCTTCGCAATGGCGCTCGGTGGCCGCGTAGGCACTGGTAACATTGCCGGTGTTGCAACTGCGATCGCAATGGGCGGTCCTGGTGCGGTTTTCTGGATGTGGGCAATCGCATTCCTCGGCGCTGGCTCAGCTTTTATCGAAGCAGCATTGGCTCAAGTATGGAAAGAAGAAGTCAACGGCGAATATCGCGGCGGCCCTGCATACTATTTTGAAAAAGGACTTAACGCTAAATGGTATGGTATTGTCTTTGCTGTTGCAGTCGTCGTCTCTTGCGGCCTTTTCCTCCCAGGTGTTCAATCCAATAGTATCGCAACAGCTTTGACCAAGGCGTTTGCAATTCCGCCAGCTGTCACAGGGGCTGGTCTCGTTGCGGTTCTTGCACTGATCATTTTCGGTGGCGTTAAGCGGATTGGTAAAACTGCTGAATTGATCGTTCCTTTTATGGCGATCGGCTACATCATTATCGCTCTTATTATTATCGTTGTTAATATTGGCCAGCTTCCTGGCGTTATTTCTCTCATCTTCCGCTCAGCTTTCGGTATGGATGCTGCGTTCGGATCTATTCTCGGTACTGCAATCATGTGGGGCGTCAAGCGCGGCGTTTACTCCAACGAAGCCGGTCAGGGCACTGGTCCTATGGCTGCTGCAGCTTCTGAAGTCGATCACCCTGCAGAGCAAGGCCTCGTTCAGGCGTTCTCTGTCTACGTCGACACACTTTTTGTTTGCTCTGCAACTGCGTTCATGATTCTGATCACGGGCATGTACAACACTGTTAGAGCTGATGGCACTTACATTGTTGAAAACATTCCGGGCGTCGAGTATGGACCGGCTTATACACAAATGGCTGTTGATACCCTGATTCCAGGCTTTGGCTCCGGTTTCGTAGCCATTGCGTTATTCTTCTTCGTTTTCACTACATTGATGGCTTACTACTACTATTCAGAATCTGCAGTTGCCTATTTGTTCAGAGGCTCCAAAATGAATCAGAAAACCGTTTTCCACGGCGCTATGATCGTTTTCCTCTTCATGACATTCTATGGCACGATCCGTACTGCAGACCTTGCCTGGGGTCTTGGTGACATCGCGGTTGGTATGATGGCTTGGCTCAATATCATCGGCATTATCATCCTGACCAAGCCTGGACTTCTCGTTCTCAAGGACTACGAAGATCAGCTCAAAGCTGGCATCGTAAAGCCTACCTTTGATCCTAAGAAACTTGGCATTAAAAATGCAGAAGTTTGGGACGGCATCAATAAGAGAAAAGCGCTTAAAAGAGCGAAGTAAATACTCTGACAGTAGTAAATCGTATCATCCCGCAAAAGGGGTCCGTCACTGGACCCCTTTTTCTTTTGGGTACGCCCTGCACAGATGTACTCTCAATGATAAAGTTTTAGTTTTAGAATTTGCTGGACACTCCAGCATAGTTTATAATGTAGGAAGGGTTTCAAAAAATTTCGGGAGGTTTATGCAATGGCGCAAAATCCTTTTTTGGCACGGATGGAAAAAATGACAGATGATCAACTCCGCGAAGTGATCTGGATCCAATATGCAGATTATACGGAGGAGGCCCTTGAAGCCGCTAAAGCCGTTGCAGCTGAAAGAGGCATCTTCTCGGAATCAGAGGCTGAAGAAGCAGTGACAGACTCTATGTCAGAGTATCAAGTGCCTGAGACTTTTCAAGCGTGCATAAAAGCAATTGATTTCAGGGCAGTGGAGAGAAAACTCTATGGCACTTTTAAAGAGCCGGATAAGGCTGTTGACCAGCTGCGGCTGGTGTATCAGCATTTGATGACACTGGAGCCCGAAACAGTCGAGCCGCCGGTGTACTTATTTCTGGCGCAGTTGACCAGCGAATATGTCGGCCGCTATCCGTTTGATGTCTTTGGCATCGAGGAAGGCACGGATGAGCCTTTTGGGCTCGAAATCATGCCTTGGAAGGAATGGCTGGGATTAAAGGTCTATGAAAAAACCAGAAGCTTCGTTGAGCGTCTCGGTTTAGACGAGTTTGTAGCGCTCTGCTTAAGAAAAATGACAGTTCTTGGCTATACTGAAGAGGAGATCGAGGCTAAAGTTGCTGAAATGAGTGATTTTGATTTCAATTTGGATGAAGACGAAGACGAGGATGAGGCCTAGTAATCGATCTGATTCGGCTTCAATTTGTAATCTAAGATCAAGGTCTGCTTAAGATTCTCATGGTAAACTTTAGTCATAAGGAGGCTTTCCTATGTTGAAATTTAAAAACTACTTTGATCTTAAAACGACCTCTGTCCTTGCAGTGGCACTGCTTTCAGCAGCTGCGCTGACGGCCTGCGCGCCAAAAACTGAGACGCCGCCCGTGGATCAGGCGCCGCCCAGTGAGGTTGAGACACCCTCCAATGAAACACCTGCCGGTTTAAGTGAGGCAGAGCAGCAGCAAATCCTTGAGTCCTTCAAGCAGTCCATTGCCGAGAACTCTGGCATTGAAGGGATGGATGCGCTTGCTGTAATTCTGACAGACCAGATTGAGTCGCTTTCACCGGAATACACTGAGCGATTTCTCAGCTTGTTCGAGACGGCCCAGATAAAAGCCCTGGAACAAGATGAGCGTTACGGCGGAGTGAGTGACGGATTGGCAGCCAAGCTTTATGAGGACAAACTATTTGCCAAAGATGACTTGACCAAACTGATGGATGATCCGAAAAGTATTGGTGACGTGGCTTTAACAGAGGAGATTCAAGGATATAAGAATGCCTTTTACACCATAGAAACTCAAGAGGGGATGTATTATCTGGTTGTGGATTACAACAACTATTTGGCGTATCAAGCACAAGTCGGTGATTGGTATTCTGAGTACCTTAAAGTTATGGCAAGAGAGTTATCCGCTAAAACTTTCAGCGACGCGGCTATGGTGATTTCACTTGATGAAATGTGGGAAAGGGTTACTGCTGCGGAATCATTGTTATCCCGGATTCAAAACGAAACGTTATCCGTTGAGCTGGAAGAGTCTCATCAAAGATTGCAGCAATACTTTGTTATGATGATGAACGCATTGATTTACGGCGGTAATAATACACCTGTCTACGCCTATGACACAAATGCTATGAGTGAAGAACGGATCACATTTTATGAATCTCATGCCTTTAGTTCCGAAAGTCCAATCTATAACGCGTTTGAAGCCTTTAAGCAGATCGCCCGTGAAGATGGCTACAAGCTGTCTGATCGCGTCAATGCCGCCAGGACCACTATTTTTGATGTTGTAGAAGAGGCATATTTGCAATAAAGGCGTAAAATTCCTATTTCAGTAATAGTTCCACCATCTTGTGAATTTTGAGTTAGGAGACCATCGGCATGAACCAAACGACAGCTATTCAACGAAAAATTGCGCAGTTGCCTGCTGCAGAGATCAAAGGTATTACCGAGCAGCAATACGAGGACTTGCTGTGGATGATGGTGGAAGAAGCTCTATCCTGTTCCGCTCATGACATTGATCACGTCAGGCGCGTTTACAAGCTGGCGCTCCGCATTGCCGGACATTACCCTGAGGTTAATTATGAGGTGCTGATTCCCGCAGTGCTCCTACATGACATTGGCAGGCGAGAGGAAGATCTGGATCTGACCGGTCGGACAGATCATGCAATTGTAGGCGCTGCAAAGGCCAGGGCAATACTTGAGCACATGGAAATTCGTGAAGAAGTCATCTGTGAGATTCAAAAGGCCATAGTGACGCACCGTTACAGAAGCGGACAAGGGCCAGCTTCCCTTGAGGCGGCAATCCTTTATGATGCGGATAAACTGGACGCTATTGGGGCAGTTGGCATTGCGAGAACGTTTATGATGGCTGGACAGGAAGGCGCGAGGCTGTACAGGAAAGTCGATCTGGAGACATACACCGCTGAAAATTTAACTGAGAACGGCAGAATCCAGAATCAGGAAGACCACGCACCCAACGTTGAATATATGGTCAAACTCAAACACATCCCTGACAGACTTATTACAGAGGCGGGAAGGGCTTTGGCGCGTGAGCGGGCAAGTCTCATGAAAGACTTTTTCGATGCCCTGGACCGGGAGATGGGCGAATAGGAGGGCATGTACCTTGCATTCAGAGATCTCAGAAATTGCTCCAATGCTGCAGGACGTCGTACAGGCGATTCACAGCGTGCTGGGGGTCGAAGCCACTATTGTCGACCGTCAGAGACTGCGCGTCGCTGGTACCGGTCAATATGGACTTGAAGTGGGCAATAAAATTGCAGCAGGATCCGTCTTTGAAAAAGCGGTCCAAAATGGTATACCTTACATTGTGGAGTCCCCTGGTACTGATGTGGCCTGTTTGTCTTGTTCGGACCGGGAACGCTGCAGAGAAAGCGCGGAAGTCTGTTCACCCATTTTGGTCGAAGGCGCCGTGGTTGGCGTCATAGGATTGATCGCGTTTGATTCAGAGGAAAAGCTGAAACTGCTGAACAACCGAGGCGCGCTGCTCGATTTTCTGGAAAAGATGGGCAATCTGATCGCGTCAAAAGTCGCTGAAAACCGAAGGAACAAAGAACTGGAAGTGTTAATAGACGCCATTGAGACGCCTATACTATCCATGACCTCTGAAGGGACTTTAGTCAGCGCGAATGATGCTGCGCGCAAATGGATCGACGGGCTGACGGAGGGCGTCAGCATCAATGAGGTTTTGGGCGGAGGCGTATTGGATGCTATCCGGGGTGGCAGTACGCAGCTCGAAGCAGGACAAAAGCGCAGATTCTCCATCCAGGTCCATCCGGTGACACATGCGGACAAAACGGTCAGATATGTGCTGCAGTTGAGTCCATTAAAAGACGTGATCCGTCGGTTTAATAAAATGTTCGCTGAGCAGCAGCCAACAAAATTTGAAGATATTTTTGGCAAAGATCAAAATCTGATTGAAGCCATTGATTTGGCGAGACGTGTTTCAAGGAGCAAATCAACGGTTTTGATTTTAGGTGAAAGCGGGACAGGCAAAGAGCTGTTCGCCCGTTCCATTCACAGTGAAAGTGACAGGAAGGACCGTGGGTTCATCCCGGTTAACTGCGCGGCTATACCGGAGGCACTGCTGGAAAGTGAGCTCTTTGGGTATGAGGAAGGTGCTTTTACAGGCGCGGTCACCGGCGGACGTATTGGGCGCTTCGAGCAAGCTCATCGAGGGACGCTTTTTTTGGATGAAATTGGCGACTTGCCGCTGCATCTGCAGGCAAAGCTATTGCGTGTCCTGCAGGACCAGCAGATCTACAAGGTTGGCGGTCGTGGGGCGATCCCTGTAGATGTCAGATTGATTGCAGCCACCAATAAACCCCTTGAGGAAATGGTCAGGGACGGGGAGTTTAGGGAAGATCTGTACTATCGCATTAATGTGATTCCTATCCATATTCCTCCGCTGAGAGAAAGAATGGGCGATTTAGAAAGTCTGTCCATAATTTTTCTAAAAAAACACTGCCAGCGGATTGGCAAAAAGGCAGAGGGGATTGCACCTGATGCTTTGAAAGTTATGAAGCGCTACACCTGGCCGGGAAATGTCAGAGAACTTGAAAACGCCATTGAATATGCCGTACATGTTTCAACGGGATCTATTCTGAGCTCTGGAGATCTGCCCAAGCGTCTCAGGACAGAAGCGTTCCATGGGGAATCTGAGCGTTCTGCGTCACTGGAGGCTGCTGCGCGTAAAGCCCATAACGCTGAGCCTGGTGAGGCAGAGGCAGTTGGTATTCGTTCTTTGAATACGCTTGAGGAAGAAGAGATTCGAAGAGCGCTCCTGACTTATGGCAAGTCCAAAGCCGGAATTGAGGCTATGACTGAGCGTCTGGGGATCAGCAGAGCAACGCTTTACAGAAAGTTTAAAACGCATAATTTGTAGCAAATATGAAAAATCTCAAAATGAGAATTGGGTTTGATATTTCAATCTCAAAATGAGATCAATTTAGCTGAAGCAATTAAAGCCGTTGGAAACAGCGGTTTTTTTTGTTGGCATGAATATTGCGAATTACCTTAGTAAAGACGTGAACTGAATTTTGAAGTGTCACTATTGACTAGGGGGATGCAAAATGAATGGACAGTCAACAGGAAATAAGAAGACTCAAGGAATATTGGTTAATGAAGAAGCAAACCTCTGGGTGTCTGAGCTGCTTCGCGAGGAAGTCAAGCCTGCCGCGGGCTGTACAGAGCCTGTGGCTGTGGCACTGGCGGCGGCTAAGGCTTCAGAAGTGTTGAATAATTCCTTCAGTGAACTTGTCATTGGAGTGAGTCCCAACATTTATAAGAATGGCTTCGCCGTCATGCTGCCGGGCGTTATGGAGGCGGGACTGAATCTTGCTGCAGCACTTGGTTCGGCCCGCGGCAGCGCGAAGAGGGGCCTCGACGTGCTGAACCATTTGACTGAGGCTGAGATCCGAACAGCAAGAGAAAGGCTCGCAGATGGAAAAATTCGAATTGAGTTGATTGATACTTCAGAAAAGGTTTTGATTCAGGCTGAACAATGGTCGCAGGACAGAGTCCATCATGCCAGAGTGACACTTCGCGGCAGACATGACAGGATTGTTGAGGTGTTCAGGGATGGAAGTTGTATTGAAAAAATTGAAGATATGAATACAGCGACGGAGAAATCAATCGCAGGAATTAACAATTTTTATTCAATGAAACTTAGGGACTTGATAGCATTGATTGATGAAATTGATCCTGAACCCTTGGCATTTCTGCTGGATGGCGTCACAATGAACCAAACTATGGCAGCGGTCGGTATGGCATCGCCAGTGGGACTCGGTACTGCGTTTGCCATGAAGCAAAGATATTCTAAAAACGGTCAGCTGAAAGACCTGGCAAGACTGGCAATGACAATGACGGCAGGCGCTTCTGACGCACGCATGGCGGGTGTGGATTTACCTGTCATGAGTTCAAATGGCAGTGGGAATAATGGCATCACTGCCATAATGCCGCTGGTCGCTTATTTTGAGTTAAAAGGAACAGACCGGGGGGATCAGATCAAAGCTCTGGCGCTCAGTCATCTGATCAACAGCTATATCAAAGCCGAAATAGGCAGACTGTCAGCACTGTGCAGCTGCGGGATCGCGGCGGCTACCGGCGCGTCTGCAGCAATTGCCTGGCTTGACACCCGGGATCCCGAAATCGTGGAGAGCACCATGACGAATATGATGGCAAACCTCAGCGGCATGGTGTGTGACGGCGCTAAACTGGGCTGCGCTCTAAAGCTGGCAACGGCTGCTTCAACAGCGGTGGAAACGGCTGCGCTGGCAGAAGACGGCATACGGGTTCCTGCCGGGAATGGCTTAGTGGGCCGGACTATTGAAGAAACGATTTCCAATTTAGGGCGATTGAGCCGTCAGGGTATGCAGTTGGCTGACGCGGTGGTGCTGGACATTCAAGAAGCATTTGCCCGGGGATAATGGTTGGAAGGCGGTGTCAGACACCGCCTTCCATTTGTTCTTAAATAAAACCATTGACAGACCACCATGTTGTTGATAATCTATTAACAATCAATCTTGTCAGAGTTCATTTGGTTCAGGTCAGCGCTCCAGAGGCGCCTCCTTTTTCATGTGATCCCGACGAGATTACAATAAAATCGACATCACCTGACGGTAAAGTTATCAGACTGCTGAACCGAAAGGGAGCGAAGGCACAGCCGCTGTAAAGGCGGGCTGCGAGTTTGTCTGCACAGGTATTTTTGGTGTGCGGCCATCACGGGAAAAACCATCCTCTCTTTCACATTGAAAGGGAGGATTTTTTATGGCAAAAGTGGCGGTGATCAGCGCTATTTTGGAGCATCCGGAGCTGTGTCAGCATCGTTTCAACGATGTGGTCGCGTCTTTCAAGGGGATTATAAAAGGCCGAATGGGGATTCCCATGGATGAGTACGGGATTTCGGTCATCTCCATCACCTTGATTGGTGAGCCGGATGAGATCAATGCCCTGACGGGTAAGCTTGGCAACATCGAGCATGTTTTCGTAAAGACTTCGATTTCAAAAAAGGAAGTGTAAGAGTGAATCACGTTAAGGAATTAACGAAAAATTTTGTTGCACCTCATGGGACCATTCAGACCACATTGCAGGCTGATGCGGCGTTTGGAGGCTGGGAACCATCGGCAGAAGCACAGTTTTTTATGTCTTTGGCGGATCAGCTGGCACTGGAAAGTGACCTCAGTGACAGCGCGCTGTGCCAACTGCTGGACTACCTGGATCACCCGGATCAAGACCATAATGGCAGGGTCAGACACCATCTGATTCAAACAGCCCATCAAAAACGCATGGAGATTTACGGCAACCGGGTTTTTCTCAGGGGATTGATCGAGATCTCAAATTATTGTAAAAGAAACTGTGTCTATTGCGGAATTAGAGCAGGGAATCCCGGTGCAGAGCGTTACAGGCTGGATCTTGAGCAGGTGCTTGAATCCTGCCGCATTGGCTATGATCTCGGATACAGAACCTTTGTCATGCAGGGCGGAGAGGATCCGGCGCACACAGACGCGTTCCTGACGAATCTCATTCGAGAGGTCAGAAAGGCTTATCCGGACTGCGCCATCACCCTTTCCCTGGGCGAACGAAGCCGTGAGAGCTATCAGGCGCTTTACGATGCCGGGGCCGACCGCTATCTCCTCAGACATGAAACCGCAGATGACGGCTTTTATGCTGACTTTCATCCCGGGATGGCCCTCAGCGTCCGAAAGACTTGTCTTGAAGACCTGAAAGCTATTGGTTTCCAGGTTGGCGCAGGCTTCATGGTTGGACTTCCGGGGCAGACCAACCAACACCTCGTGAAGGATCTGAGGTTCTTGAAGACGCTGGATCCTCACATGATAGGCATTGGGCCATTTATCCCCCACCACGAGACGCCGCTGGCGGACCAGCCTTCCGGTTCTGTGGAAAAAACTGTGGTCTTGCTGTCCATCCTGCGCCTGATGATTCCAAAGGTGCTCCTGCCTGCGACCACTGCCCTGGGCAGTTTGGATCCAATAGGCCGTGAGCTCGGTATTCGGGCCGGTGCCAACGTGGTCATGCCGAACCTGTCCCCACTTGAAGTCAGAGAGAAATACGACCTGTACGATGGTAAGATTTGTACGGGCGATGAAGCGGCGGAATGTCGCAAGTGTATACAAAAAAGAATTGAAAACGCCGGTTTTGCGGTCGACATGGCCCGCGGCGATCATCCAGACTGGAGGAACTAAGAATGTTCATTGATCACTCCGCAATTGAAACTACTTTGAAACTCGCCGCAGGCTCAAGCGAGGCGGCCATTGATGCCGTGCTGGCTAAAGCAGAGCTTGGAAGCCCGCTGGATCAGCTGGACATTGCGACGCTTCTGGAAATTAAGTCGGAGCATCATATGGCCCGCCTCATGGGCATTGCCGGTGCTATCAAAGACCGCATTTACGGCAACCGCATTGTCGTCTTCGCGCCGCTTTACATAAGCGATTACTGCGTCAACAACTGCACCTACTGCGGCTATAAGCACAGCAACGACTTTCCGCGCCGCCGCCTGAGCCGTGAAGAAATCCAGGAAGAGGTCATGCTTCTCGAAAAGATGGGTCACAAGCGCCTTGCTCTGGAAGTGGGAGAGGACCCGGTCAACTGTCCTATCGATTATGTGGTGGACGCCATTGACGCGATTTACACGACGAAAAATGAAAACGGCACAATTCGCCGCATCAACGTCAACATAGCCGCTACGACGGTTGAAAATTACAAGAAGTTGAAGGAAGCAGGCATTGGCACCTACATCCTCTTCCAGGAAACTTATCACAAACCGACCTATGACCTGATGCACCCTAAGTCTGTCAAGGGCAATTACCTCTATCACCTCACTGCCTTTGACCGCGCCATGGAAGCGGGTCTGGACGACGTGGGCGGCGGTGTCCTTTTTGGCCTCGCGGACTACAAATTCGAAGTGCTGGCCCTCATGATGCACAACGCCCACCTGGAGGAGAAGTTTGGCGTAGGCTTCCACACCATTTCCGTGCCGCGCATCAAGAAGGCGGAAGGCATGACTCTGGATCAGTTCAGCAATCAGATCGACGACCAGACCTTCAAGAAGATTGTCGCAATTCTCCGCGTCGCCGTACCGTTTACCGGAATTATCATGTCCACTCGCGAGAGTGCTCAGATGCGCCGGGATATGATCCGCGCCGGTGTCTCCCAGATTTCAGCGGGTTCCTGCACAGGTGTCGGCGGTTACAAGGAGAGCGATCGTAAAAGCGGTACAATCAATCAATTCGAGGCTTCTGATCAGCGCACGCCGCTGGAAGTGCTCAAAGAGCTGGTGGCCGATGGTCTCATTCCGTCCTACTGCACCGCCTGCTACCGCTCCGGCCGTACCGGGGACCGATTCATGCAGCTCGCCAAAGCCGGTCAGATCCACAACGTCTGCACGCCAAACGCGTTGATGACCCTTCAGGAATTCGTTCTGGATTACGGTGATGAAGCCCTCAAGGTTGAGAGCGAGCAGTTGATAGAGAAGGAATTGGCCGCTATTGAACGCCCAGATATAAAAAGTTTGCTGGCGGACAACCTCGAGCGGATTCGCGGCGGCGAACGCGACCTGTACCTTTAGAAGGGGAAATATAGACTATGACTGCAGCTAAATCACATGAGGTTAAAAAGCCGGTCTTGGGGTCTGCATTTGGAATGAGAGCGGAGGAGAGCACGCTGTCCTCGACACCCAGCGCCAACCGAAAGCACATTGCGTTTTTTGGCAACCGTAACGCGGGCAAGTCGTCCTTGATGAACGCCATTCTCGGGCAGGAGTTATCGATTGTGTCGGAAGTTCGGGGCACGACGACGGATCCTGTGAGTAAAGCCATGGAGCTGCTTCCTTATGGACCGGTTGTCTTCATTGACACTGCAGGCCTTGATGATGACGACAATGCCTTGGGCGCTCTTCGCGTCGCAAAGAGTCTAAAAATTTTGGAACGGACGGATTTTGCCGTCCATGTCATTGATGCCATGGAGGCGTCGAATAATCCTGAATGGCTGACTCAAGAAGCTGCGCGACTCCAGTCTCATTTTGAGAAATTTTCAATTCCAAAGCTCATGGTGTTCAATAAAACAGATCTAGTGATGGCTGAGGCCGATGGTCATTACAAGTTAAAGCAATTGAAAGAGGCATGGCCGGGTGCGGTCTGGGTGAGCGCTCAGACCCCGGGAGACATTCACCATCTAAAAGCCTGTCTGATCGAGGCGCTGCGCGGAGAAACCGAGGAGGAGACACTGGTGGGGGATCTGGTGCCGTCGGGAGGGACCATTGTGTTGGTGGTTCCCATAGATTCGGAGGCACCCAAAGGCAGGCTGATCCTGCCGCAGGTTCAAGTGATTCGGGATGCGCTGGATCATGGGCTGAAAGTACATGTGGTCAGGGATACAGAGTTGGTCGAGGCGCTTTCAGAGCTGAAGTCTGTGGATTTGGTGATCACGGATTCCCAGGCTTTTGCATCAGTTTCTGCCATGGTGCCTGAAATTATCCCTTTGACATCTTTTTCCATGGTTTTCGCCAGGAATAAAGGGGATCTTCGTGCCTTTGTCTCGGGGATTCAAGCTTTGAAAGCTCTTGAAGCCAAGGCGCTCAGTCGTCAAAAAGCGTCCGTGAGGGAAAGTGAGCCCGCAGCGAGAATCCTGATCACGGAAAGCTGTACGCACAATCACACCCACGAAGATATTGGACGGGTCAAAATCCCTGCATTGCTGAATAAAAAGCTCGGCGGCCGGGTGAACATTGAGTTTAAGGCCGGGCATGACTTGCCGGAGGATCTGAGTGTTTACGATCTGGTAGTGCACTGCGGCTCCTGCATGATGAACCGCAAGAGCATGCTGACAAGGATCCGTCTGTGTGAGGAAGCGGGCACGCCAATTACAAACTATGGTGTGCTTATGGCGTATGCGACGGGGATTTTGGATCGAAGCCTACGTCCATACGCGTTAGGCTAAAGACGTGCATAAACAAAGATGCCACCATGCATAAGAGAGCTTGCTCTCTGGTGAATGGTGGCATCTTTGTTTTGTTTCCGCCAATAATTATCAAAAAAGTCTGCATCTGCTTGTTTAAATGGGTTAAGATTATAGTATCTATGTTATAGGCCTAAAAAGCGTCAGCATCAGATAAGACAGATTGCACCCATGGGGGGAATTGTTATGGCTGGATTAAAATTGAATTTGAATTATTCGGGGATCCAGGAGTCTCAACTCATCAATATGAAGGAAATGGTTCGCGCAGCCCAGCAACTGCTTGAAACTGGCGCAGGTGCAGGATCAGATTTCACAGGCTGGGTCCACTTGCCCCAAACTTTTGACATGGCCTTAATGGATCGGGTGGAAGACTGTGCTGCAAGGTTAAAAGAAAAATGTGATGTATTGATAGTCGTTGGAATAGGCGGTTCTTATCTAGGAACGCGCGCTGTGTCTGAAGCACTGAAAGATCCAATGGAATCCCTGAGACGCTTTTGCAGCCGTGAAAATCCTACCATAGTTTATGCTGGTCATCATCTTGAAGAACGATATATGAAAAATTTGCTGGGTGCCATTGATGAGCTGGAAATCTGTGTAAATGTCATATCCAAATCTGGGACGACTACGGAGCCGGCAATTGCCTTCAGAATGCTGAAAAGTTATATGGAAAAACGCTATGGCGTGGATGGCGCCAAGGAAAGAATAGTGGCAACCACGGATAAAGCCAGAGGTGCACTTAGAACCCTTGCAGATGAGCAGGGGTATGAAACCTTTGTGATTGAAGATGATATTGGCGGGCGCTATTCGGTTTTAACACCGGTTGGTCTATTGCCGCTTGCCGTTTCAGGCGTGGATATCAGGGCATTGATGGAAGGTGCGAAGGCAGCCTATGAGGAGTATTTAAATCCGGAGCTCGAGACAAACAATTGCTTCAAATACGCAGCGGCAAGAACGATTCTGCAGGACCAGGGCAAGGTCGTCGAAATTCTGGCGAACTATGATCCAGCGCTGCAATATATATCTGAATGGTGGAAGCAGCTCTACGGTGAAAGTGAAGGCAAGGATGGGAGAGGTATTTTTCCTGCCTCCGTACAATTCAGTTCAGATCTGCATTCCTTGGGCCAGTACATACAGGATGGCAGACGCATGATTTTTGAAACCGTTCTTCTGGAGACGGATCAAAGCGGCAGTCTCAAAGTCAGTGAAGAGGATCAAAATCTTGACGGACTAAATTTTTTGGCCGGTAAATCTCTTAGAGAGATCAATTTCAAAGCCTTTGAGGGAACGCTGCTGGCTCATGTCGCCGGTGGAACGCCTAATCTGGTGATTGAGCTTGAAAAAATTGATGCTTATCATATTGGGCAGCTTCTTTATTTCTTTATGAAAGCCTGCGGCATCAGCGGGTATTTATTGGGCGTCAATCCGTTTGATCAGCCTGGCGTCGAAGCCTACAAGAAAAATATGTTTGCTCTTTTGGGTAAGCCGGGCTACGAGGCTCACAGACAAACGCTTGAGGCGGCGCTGAAACGTCTCTAGAAGGAGGTCCTGAGCCATGAAAACAAAAGCAGCAATTGGAATCGATATAGGCGGCACTACCATGGATGCGGTTGTGGTGGGGCGCAGCAAGAGAGTCCTTTGGCATGAACGAGTTTATACAGAAGCTGATCAGGGCTACAATGCAGTTCAAGGCAAGGTACTTGAGCTAATTCGACGCGCGCAGGAAACTGCAGATATCACCGGGATTGGAATAGGAATCCCCGGGCCAGTGGATCCTGGAAATGGAAAGGTTTCCGAAGTTGTCAACCTGGGATGGGCTTCTGTTGACTTGTCAAAAGAACTTAAAAAGGCAACAGGCTTGGACATCCTCTTTATGAATGACGCCTCGGCTGCGACTTATGGAGAGCATGCGTCAGGGGCGCTGAAAGGCATTGATCGGGGTGTTCTGATCACGCTGGGAACAGGCGTTGGCGGCGGCGTCATACTGGGTGGGAAGCTCTACGAGGGGCAACATGGCCTCGCTATGGAATTAGGTCACATGACCATTTCGGACACTGGGATGTATCGCTGTGCCTGTGGCAGAAATGGATGTTTTGAGACCTTAACCTCCGCAACAGCGTTGGTGGCGGACGCCCACAACAGGCTGACAACTCAGGGCAGCTCCGGATGGCTGGCCGCCAGAGTGCCTTTTGATGCCAAGATCATCATGGATGGTGCTCAGTCCGGTGATCCTTTCTGCGAAAATGTAGTCCACGACTGGCTGCAGAGATTAGCGGTAGGCGTTCACAATCTCAGGATGCTTTACGATCCTGAAGTTATAGTATTTGGTGGGGGGCTTTCAGGGGCCGGTGATTATTGGCTGCCGCTTCTGGAAGCTATGGTCCTTCATCACGCCAATTTTAAAGGCATTTCTCAACCAAGGCTTGTGAAGGCGCATCTGGGTAATTTGGCTGGCGCTTGTGGAGCAGGATTTAGAGCTTACAGCCTATTTGCCAAGAGCGAGGAAGTAAAATAAATTTTAATTAAGTGGGAGGACATAACAATGCATCAGTGGAATGGAGCGTATAGGCGGATCTGGGAGCTGTTTGAAGACATGAATCAGATTCCGAGGTGCTCTGGTGACGAAGGTCGCATCAGCAACTGGCTGATGGCCTTTGGAGAGAAGCATGGACTCGAAGCTGTACAGGAGCCTTGTGGGAATGTCATTCTCAAGAAACCGGCATCAAAAGGATATGAGGGCTCACCGGCTGTTATTCTTCAAGGTCACATGGATATGGTTTGTGTTAAGGCGGAAGGCAGCCGGCATGATTTTTCGAAGGATCCCGTCCAGCTTAAAGTCGATGGAGACTTTTTAACAGCGACTGAAACTTCCCTTGGCGCGGATAATGGTATTGCTGTCGCTATGGCACTGGCCATACTGGAGGATCAGAGCCTGGAGCATCCGCCGCTGGAAGTATTGATTACAGTCGCAGAAGAAACGGGCATGGATGGCGCGGTCAGGTTGAATCCAGCCCATTTGTCCGGTCGGGCTTTAATTAACCTTGATTCGGAGGAGGAAGGCGTCATTCTGGCATCCTGCGCAGGCGGGGTGCGCGCAAGTGTTCTTTTGCCAATTGAGTGGGAGGCTCCAATTCAGAATGGCCTGGGAGCGCGGTTGACCATTACGGGGCTCAAGGGTGGACATTCCGGCGTAGAAATAGATAAGGGACGTGCGAATGCTATCGTCCTCCTTGGAAGAGTCATGAGAGATCTTCTTGGGATGGGTGTCCAAATCAGTCAGATACAAGGCGGCGAGAAAATGAATGCCATTGCCAACAAGGCAGCCGCCCATCTTATTTTCAAACGAGATTGGCTCGATGAAGTCCAAAAAACCGTTCTGGCATGGGAGTCCAGGTTTCGAAATGAGTTTGAACTGGCGGACCCTGATCTTAAATTGGTGCTGTCACTTGAAGATCCCTCTGATCCATTTCCGAATGTTTTTTCTCTTGAAACGGCCGAAAATGCTGCAGCTTTGTTGAGGCTGCTGCCAAATGGCGTTCAGACCATGTGCGCAGGAATACCGGGATTGGTCGAAAGTTCGAATAATATTGGGGTACTGACGACAGGCGCAGACTATATTGAGGTCGACAGTGCGATCAGAAGCTCCGTAAGGTCATTGAAAGCGGAAATTATTGATCGAATGCTGATCGCCTGTACCCTAACTGACGCAGAGCTCAGACTTCAGTCTGATTACCCGGAGTGGGCTTTTGCGCCTAAGTCTCAAATGAGAGACACTATGATGGCAGTCTACCGTGATCTCTACGGAAAGGAAATGACGGTATCCGCCATTCACGCCGGTCTCGAGTGTGGTATTTTGAAAGAAAAGCTCGGACCAATCGATTTTGTATCCATAGGTGCGAACCTGGCGGACGTTCACACGCCTAAGGAACGCCTGGATATGGCTTCGACAGAGCGTGTTTATCAGTTCGTGGTTGAAGTGCTCAGAAAGTATGGTCGTGAGAATTAAAAAGAGTTACAGACAAAAGGGACAGCGTATAAAATGAGATGCTAAGGTAAACTGGATACGGGAAAAGCGCTCCTTTGGGTGAAATCCAAAGGAGCGCTTTAACTTTTGATTTTTGAAGGCGTCACCCAGTTCGAATTGGGATCTTCCTACAAAATCTCTTTATTAAAATGACCTCTAGTGTCTGTCTCCTGATTAAAAACAGATGTTTTCTCTTTGCCACTTAATTTGCTTATGGCCATGTTTATGGTTTCCACAACCTGCTCTTTTGATTCAATTGTAAAGTTTAATCTGAAGGCCTCTATTCCTTTTATGCTTTGCAGTTCATCTAAAAGATTAAGGGTCTTCCCATTAACGATCGTCGTTGTACAATCATCATGAGATAGGATAGGGAACGTTCCGTGTTCATCCTTGATCTCATAGCGCTTTGTTCTGCAAACACCGCATTGATCCAATTTTTTAAGCGGACAGTATTTTGTAAACATTAAAGGCGCCCTACCGTAAACAATCATTTCTAATGCCGGATAGCCCTCATTTGTTTCATAATAAGCATTAATTAAATCATCAATTTGATTTTTGTTCAACTCATAAGACAAAGTAACCCGTTTCGCACCTAATCTATAGAGTTCGTAGCAACTGGCAGAATTCACAACATTTAGAGAATAATCTGCAATAAAAGGATTGGTATTTCTGTAGCGGTGTATTCCGCCATATCCTCCAATCAGCAGCTGCCCTTCTTTTTCCTGATAAACATTCTGATTTCTTCTGACTACATTTTCAAAATAGATTTCCTTAATGCCACTGCTCACACATGCATCATATTGTTCCTTCGTCGTTACAGAAGCCGTAAGATACGGGTTTTGGGGGGCAAAAGTTATTTTTTCTTTTACTTTCAAAGCCTTGGTTCTTTTCTTTTGGCTGTTAAGCTTCAAGTCATATAAGCCCTGAACAATATCTCTTCTTGCTGTATTCAACAATTTAGCTGGAATGAAGGCATTGCACTGCTCAAACTCCACATGATTGAGTTCGAATATAGTATCATTTAATCTTGAAAATTGCTTAATGACCTGCTCTGTTGTTGTTGGATTATTTATTGCTTCTCCCAGGATTTCCTCGCTCTCAAATAAATAATTAAAGCCTAAGCCCTCTGCATCTATGATCAGCTTTGAATCCGGATAGGCATACACTCTGAGATCCAGGTTAAAACGCTTGAATTCTTTTTCCAACGATGATTCCAGCTCGTTGTAATAGAGATTATCCTTCGTTATATAGACCAAATCACCTTTGGAAATCTTTTCTTTGATTTTGATATAGCAGATATTATCTGCTTTGTTGATCAAATTCCCATCTTTGTCGTACAGTTTTACAACAGTTAAAATTATATCTTCATTATTATGACTTATTCTGATTATATCGTTTTGATTTAAAGGTCGTATAAGTGTTATTTCATACATGTCTTTAACAATCTTGCTGATTCTGCCAATTTCATAGCCAACATTATTAGGTCTTAAGATGTTTGTAATATCTTTTGCATCTTCATGAAACAAATATCCTTTAGTAAAAGTACGATTGAATGTTTTGTTCAGATTTTCTTTATCCTCTTTGGCAATTTTATGATCTAAAGCCATGCGATATCTTGATACAACATTAGCGACATACGCAGGCTCTTTCATTCGGCCTTCAATTTTCAGAGAATCTATATCCTTTAACTCATCGATATAATCAATTGTGTTTAAGTCCTTAGTAGACAGAATATAACTTTTTCCTAAAGAGGTCCCTGTTGTCCGGTCTATTAGTTCATACATCTTACGACATGAACCAACACATCTCCCGCGATTTCCGCTTCGATAGCCGATTAGTCCTGACATTAGACAGTTTCCAGAGTAAGAAACACATAAAGCACCATGAACAAAAATTTCTATAGGTATTTTGGCAATGCGTTTTATCTCTTTTACTTTTTCGATCTCAACCTCGCGGGACAGAACCACTCTTTTAGCACCGAGTTCTTTAAACAATAAGGTGCCGTCTAAATCATCTATGCCCATTTGTGTAGAACAATGAGCTTCCATATCGAGAAAATTCTTAACTATATAATCCAAAGCAGCTAAGTCCTGGACTATAATTCCATCAACACCGATTTCGTTTAGTTCGTTCATCTGAACTTTCATTTCTTCAACTTCATGTTCGAAAACTATGGTATTCATGGTGACATAGAGTTTAACATTCCTCAGGTGTGCATACTGAGCAGCTTCTTTGAGTGATTCCAAATCAAAATTTGAAGAGTATGCACGTGCACCAAATTTTTGCAATCCTAAATATACTGCATCACAACCATTAGAAATTGCAGCTTTTAGAGCTTCCATACTTCCTGCCGGAGCCAACAATTCAGTCATTTTTCCTCCATGATCCTAGCTATTCTGCGTTAATTGCTTCTAACTGGCTGCAAAGTTTTTCTACAGTGGTCAGCTCATTTTTTTTAAAGGCTAATGTGATTTTCGTTTCTAATTCTTGTTTTTTCTTGTCAATTTCGAAATACTTGTGATCGAAATAGTTATCATAGACCATTTTGCGGAATGAACGTGTACGCATACGCCTAATCGTATTGTCATTTACAAGCAGAACGTAATCTGCACAGTTAGCTACAAGATAGAAATCATGGCTTACCATGAGTACCGCTCCTTTATAATCGGAGATGGCTTTTTCCAGAGCCATTTGAGCATAAACATCCAAATGGCTGGTTGGCTCATCAAGAATAAGAAGATCTGTGTTTGTAGCTGCAATCATCGCAATTTGGAGTAAATTCTTTTCTCCGCCGGATAACTGACCTACCTTCTGCTTTAAGGTATCAGCCTCAAAGCAATAGTTTCCAAGATAGTCTCGGATTCTGTCCCCGGTCTCAAAACCCAAATTCTCCATAACCTCGTATACCGTTTTAGTTTCATCCAGATTATCATCTTTAAGCTGGGATAAACATGCATAGCTTATAGTCTCATTGATCTGGATGGAAGGATGGTCATTATTTAAGATGTCGCGCATCAAAATAGTTTTTCCTGTACCATTGGCACCAACAATGGCTACTTTTTCGCCAGCCAGCAACTCAAAATTGATATTTTGCAATAAATTTTCATCAAATGAAACATTATAATCTGTAATGCTTAGAACAGGATGCTTTGATTCGGCTTCATTTGACCGAAATTCTATCTTTGGCTCACGAAGTTCAATAAAAGGTGCCTTAATTTGTCTTGCACGCAACCGGTCAAGCTGTGTCTGCTTTGCGTTTACAGCACTTCCTATGACCGGATTGGCGAGAATCGTAGCTCTTTTACGCAGAATATCAACCATGATCTCAGTACGCTCAATTTCTTCCTGTTCTTCAATGCTCTGTTGTTTAAGTCTTAATTTTTCCCTGAGCTGGGAACAACGATATTCTGAATAATTGCCTTCATATTCCTGAAGATCGCCATTCTCTAAATGTAAAATCTTATCAAAGCAATGGTTCAATAAAAATCTATTATGGGTAATAACCAACAGTGTGCCCTTGTAGCCATTAATCAGCTGACAAAGCCTGTTTAAGTTTGCGAAATCAAGAAATACATCCGGTTCGTCCAAAATAAGGAGATTTTGGGATAATAACATTTCTCTCATAATCTGTATTAATTTATACTCTCCGCCACTAAGATGTGACAACATGGTTTCTTCTAAGTCACGCATACCAGCAACATATAGCTGTTTACGGATCTTGTTTATATAATTGTCTCCGTCCATAGCCTCAAAGGCATCTAAAAGTGACTGATATAGCTCAAATAACGGCGCTACATCCTCAGCCACTGCCATTTCTTCACACACAGCCATTGTCGCTTTCTGATTTTCCACGAATCTCTCGCTTAGATATTCAAAAACCGTGCACGCCTGCGCTTTATCTCTTACAGCGAATTGGTTGGCATAACCAATTCGGCAACTGTCATGTTTGACGATCTTACCATCGTACAAATACTTATCCGGATGAATAATCATATCGACTAAAGTTGATTTTCCAGAGCCATTGCTTCCAATAAAAGCCGAGTGCTGTCCCATTTTTAAAGTAAACGAAACGTCTTTGTATAAATCTTTTGCAGGAAAACCATAGGACAGACTTTCTACTTGAATCATTTTTGTTATCCTCTATTCTAAAAAATTTTGTCTGAAATTGTCACAGTTGATTATAACAATAAAAAAGAGAAAAGTCAGTCATGACTTTTCTCTTTTCGATCTCCTATAAATAAGTTCGCATCCAATCCGTAATTTCCCTCAGCCTGCGTACTCTGTTCTGAGGTTTGCCGCTGCGGCTGAGTTCGTGATTTTCGCCATGGAACAGACACAGCCGGCTCTGGACGCCATGGTACTTGAGCGCCGTAAACATTTGATACACTTCTGCGGTCCAGCACCTGTAATCCTCGTCAGAATGGATAAACAGTGTGGGGGTTTTCACTTTGTCGGCGTATTTCAATGGGGACTGATCCCAAAGCTGCTCAAAATCGCTCCATGGGTCAGCACCTATTTGATCTGCAACAAAGAAATAGCCAATATCAGTGGTTCCAAACTTCGAGATCCAGTTGGAGATGGAGCGTTGAGAAGCTGCCGCTTTAAAACGGTGTGTGTGTCCAATAATCCAGTTGGTCATAAAGCCGCCGTAGGAGCCGCCGGTCACACCGAGCCGGTCATTGTCGATCCAGGTATGCTGTTCTACGACCGCATCGACAAAACACATGAGATCCTCATAGTCAACACTCCCGTATTTGCCCCTCAGATCTGCGAAGTCGTTCCCGCGGCCATCACTGCCCCGGGGATTCATAAACATCACAGCAAAGCCTTCAGAAGCCCAGTGCTGCATCTCGTGGTAATAAAATGGACCATAGACGGTTTTGGGTCCGCCGTGAATGTTGAGAATGCCTGTGTAGCGGCGCATCGGATCAAAACCGTAGGGCTTCATGAGCCATCCCTTCAATTCGGTGCCGTCTTTTGCCGTCACGCGAATTTCTTCCGGTTTTGAAACGAAAAGGTCCTGAGAGACTGCTTGATTAAACGTCGTAAGAGGTTCGAAACCAAGCGGCCCGTCCGCATCACAAGTTTTCAGCGCATAGAGCTCCTGAGGCTGTTGATCCAAAAGGGCAGCCAAAACAATTTGGCCATCCATTATAGCAAACTCATAACAGGCTGCCGCGGAAGCCTCTGCTGCAACTCTCGAAACACGGCCATCCTCTGCAAGAGCCACCAAAGGCGCTTCTGAGCCGATGGTCGTAACAAACAACCACTGATCCCCAAAATACAGCGGGCGAGGGTTGCCCTTACTGCCGAGTTTGATATCTGTCCCTACAGCATTGCCAAAGCTGCCATCAAAAGTCTCGGTCAATCGTTTGAGGTTGCCGTCACCTGGATCCACAGTATAGAAGGATCCATTTTCATTCAAGCCATATCTTGAGGTATCAGAGCCGTAAAACAATAGCGTGCCATCTGGGGCAACACTGCAGATCTCGTAGTGAAAATCATCTCTGTGAGAAATGTCTTTAACAGTGCGGTCTGTAAGGTCGCAAATGGCGAGGCTGTTGTAAATGACCTGTTTATTCTTAAATTGGGACTGAATCAAGACAATGCAATGACGGTCCGAATCATAAACCCAATCTTCCACATTGCTGAGCTGGTCGGTGAGCATTTCTGTTGTGTTTTTTTCAGGATCGAACAGACCCAGAGCTGTCCTGGTTTTGTTGGTGAAACCGGAGCCGTTCTGCCAGAACGGGATTTCGTCTATGACTTGAACAGTGGAGACTTGCTCCATTTTATCGAGGATATCCTTTTCTTCAGTCAAATGATGCCACTCCGGGTGGTAAGTGAATTCAATGAGCCATCTGCCATCCGACATGGGCTCAAATTTGGAAACCTCAAGGGGAATTTCCATAAGTTTTTGCGCTTCTCCACCACGAGTGTCAATGGAATAGAAATTGGTTTTAGGAAGGCTTTTTTCCTTTTGATCTGCTTCAGTACTTTGATCGCGGTTTGAAAGGAATACCAGTTCGCTGTCGCTGAGCCAACGGGGGTGTCTGTCTGACCCGGATGTCGTCAGACGCCGGGTGCCGCCTTCGCGGTCGTAGAGCCAAAGATCGCTTCTATTTCGGTTTTTATCCAGATCTGGCTGGTGCACTGTAAAGCATAAAACGTGACCATCGGGCGAGACCTGGAGCGAAGAGATGGATCTAAGGGCCGCAAAGTGATCAAGGCTTACTTTATTCATGGATGCCACAGCCATTACAGCGGATTGTCTTTGACGCGCTGCGCCATTTCCTTGCCAAGTTTGATCAGCGCCTCAAACTCAGCATCTTTTGGCGTATAAGTCGCTTCAATGGAGGTGCCAATTCTTTCCCATTTGACTTTTTCGGCAAAGGCATCAATGGCGCTGACACCGCCGCCGCTCCAGGATTTATTGCCAAAGACACCGAGATAACGGTTTTTGAGTCCGGTATGCTCGAGTTTGGACAGAACCAGCTCCATGGCAGGGAAGACATTCATGTTGTAAGCGCACGAGCCCAGGATGACGCCCTTGAAGCGCCATATGTCACTCAAGATATAGGAAAGGTGGGTTTTTGATGCGTCGTAGACACGAACGTTTTTTACACCGTTTTCTGAGATGATGCGCGCGACGTAATCTGCCATTTTGGCTGTGTTGCCATACATTGTGCCGTAGACGATAACGACGCCTTCCTCCGCCTCATAGCGGCTCCATTTGTCGTAATAGTCGACAATGGTTTTAGGACTGGTTCTCCAAATTGGTCCATGAGTCGGCGCAATCACTTTAATATCCAGGGTGCCAAGACGACCGAGAGCACGCTGAACGATTGGGCTGTATTTTGCGACGATATTCGAATAATAGCGTCTGATTTCGTCCTCGTAAAATTCGACATTGACTTCATCGTCAAAGAGACCGCCGTCCAGGGAACCGAATCCGCCGAAAGCATCCATGGAAAACAGGATTTTTTCTGTCTGATCATAGGTCATCATAGTCTCAGGCCAGTGGATCATGGGGGTCAGAAAGAATTTAAGCTTATGGTAGCCTAGATCGAGTTCATCTCCTTCCGCGACTTCGAGGAAGTTTTCAGTAATGTCATAAAAACCTCTTATAAAGTCGAAGGTCTTCTTATTGCCGACAATCTTCATGTTGGGATAGGCAGCCACGAGTGCCTTCATGGAGCCGGAGTGATCTGGTTCCATGTGGTTGACAATGAGGTAATCGACCTTTTTTTCGCCTATGACTTCCTTGACTTTGGAGAGGTACTGTTCAGTTTTATTGAACTTAACAGTATCGATGACGGCTATTTTTTCATCATCAATTAAGTAAGAGTTATAGCAGACACCTCGGTCCAGAGGCCAAAAGTTTTCAAACAGTGTAGTTTCGCGGTCGTTGACACCAATCCAGTGTACACGGTCCATGATGGATAATCTGCAGTCCATAGATTCACACTCCAATTCTGATATAAAATCATAGTAACAGTATAATCAATTTGGCTGTGACAGACCATACTTGACATAAAAAATAATGGGAAAATAATGGGGATCAGAATAATGGGGAAGCAGAGACGCTGAAAGCTGTCAGGCCGCTTCTGCGATCAAAGGCCAAGTTCGGCAGGCCATAACGCCATAAGCCGCTGTTTTTCATGCTCGCTGTCAAAGATGACGCTGACGGCATTCATATAAAGTGTTTTAAGGTGAGCGGTGTCCAGTCCTGCGTTCAGGAGGTTGTTGGTCTCATCGCTCAGGGTAACGTGAGAAACGGTTCGATTGTCCGTGTTGAGGGTCACTCGAATGCCATCTTTGAGGCAGCGGTGCAGGGGGTGAGTTTCATAACTGTCCGCGGCTTTTGTATGGAGATTTGAGGTTGGGCACATTTCCAGAGGGATGCCGGCTGTTCTGATTTCTTCAAAGAGTGCGGCATCTTTTTCAAGACTGACGCCGTGACCAATTCTTTCTGCACGGAGTAATGCCACAGATTTTCGTATGTTGTCGACTATGCCGGTTTCTCCGGCGTGAACTGTGAGGTGGTAACCGTAAGATTTCGCCAGTTCAAAAGCCTCAGCATGGTCTTCCGGTGGAAAGTGATGCTCGTCGCCGGCCAGATCCAAGGCAACGACGCCCTGACCGAGAAATGGGCGGCCTGCTTCAACCAGTTCAATTGAAGATTCTGGCAGAAGATGGCGCATACAGCAGAGGATGACGTTTGCCCTGGTGCCGGTTAGTGACTCTCCTTTTTTCGCGCCTTGAACTACTGCGGAAATAATGGCGTTGAGACCGAGGCCGTGTGTCTGATGGAGATGGGGCGCAAAGCGGATTTCAATATACCGGACGCCATCAGCGGCCGCATCCTCAACGAGTTCCTGTGCGATTCTGGCGAGAGCGGTCTCGTTCTGCATGACCTTGAGCGGCAGATCAAACCGTTTGAGATAATCGACAAGAGAAGGGCATTGGGCTGGGACTTCTGCCAGGGTTCTGAGATCATTGTCACCTAGATCCGGAGAAAGTATCTTTTCTTTTATGCCTAGTTCTTTCAGTGTGGCAAGACGAACGCTTCCGTCCAAATGGCAATGAAGCTCTATTTTGGGCAAGTTGGAAATGATAAACATTTAAGCGCCTCCTTTAAAATAAATATACAATAATGGCATAATAGACCATAAAAAGAATTAACAGTTAGGAAAGTGGTGCCTGACACCATTTTCCTTTCATTTTTTTTTATTGCTTTAAGTCTTGTCTTTCAATAAGTACAGCCATTTGGAAAAAATTTAAATGTCAATAAAAGTAAAATGTGTTATATTGTGCTTTGAAATGCGTCTGTTTCTGTGGTAAAATGACGAAGATTCTAAATTTTAATAAGGAGTGATTCAATGACTAAACCCCGTTGGATGCGGGTCCTGCTGATCGTTTTGATCATGGCGGCGGCTGTCGTATCCCAGACAAATTCAGTTTTTGCTGATAACGGGCTGGTAACTAAGGATGTAGACATAAATGATTCTAGCATAACGATAAACTCAAATGTTGTATCCAACAGATCGCTGGCTTTTCCGATCCTGAGATACAATGACATCCAGTACCTGCCGCTTAACTGGAATCTCATGAAGTCAATGGGATATCAGTACACTCGCATTGGAGACGAACGCGTTTTGACCAAGGTTGAACCTGGCGAAACGTTTACCTTCGATGCCGCAGCCACCATGAATCCATCCACCAGTGCCCAGGCTTATGCTCTGGAGGACAGTGCCGTGATTCTTTTCGAAGGTGAGCCGCTTGATACGCAGGGCTATCCTCTGTTAGTCCATAACCACATGATCTACTTGCCGCTGACGTATCACGTAAAAGACGCCCTCGGATGGTTTGCTAAAAACGACCGCATTGCCGGATTCCATTTGAGCACTGAGAGCGAAGAAGCCCTTAACGCTATGATTGAGGCTTCTGACAAAGCTTATCTTGAACGACTTGCAGCATTTATGAGAAAAGTGAATCCAAGCTTATCTGAATCCAGAGCGCATGACTATGTGGTTTGGCTTAAGGATGCCTGTGATCGTTATGGGATGGACGAATCCTGGATGATGGCTGTCATTTGGCAGGAAAGTTCTTTTGACGCGAATTGTGAATATAATGGTGCCATTGGCATCATGCAGATTATGGGTTCCACCGGCAGAGCGCTTGGTCTCAGTATTGAGCAGCTTTATGACCCTCAGCTCGCCATTGAATATGGGACGAAATATCTGAGTCAGAAATTAGATCGCTATGGCACTATCGAACGCGCTGTAATAGCCTATAACCAAGGTTACTACAACGTCGCAAGAGGCGACTACACAACGCACTACCTGGATGGCGTCGAATCTAAGCGCACTAAGGTTTTGGCATTTTTAAACGCAATCTAGGAACATAGAGTTCACATGAAAAGTCCTCCGCGCGGAGGACTTTTTTTATATTTTTGGAACCTGCATACCCCATATCCGTCATTCAGATCTTGTTAAATGCCTGCGTCTAAAGAATCTCCACCGAGGCCGGCAATCTGAAAACGACATCTTTGCGCTCGACAATAATGTCGATCTTATCCATCATCACAGGATCGTTTTGAATGTTGCGTACCAGCTCCCGTGTCGGATTGATGGCGACCGGATGACCGACGAGCTGAAACATGGAGTAGTCGCCGTTGGTATCTCCATAGGCATAACTGGCGCTCAGGTCAATATCGTGTCGCTTTACAAAATCCAGGATGGCCATATTTTTATTCTCGGAGTCCCACATTGGAACAATATTGCCAGTAAAGTTGCCGCGCGCATTGACTTCATAACGCGTTCCGCGGAATTCGGCAGCGGAATATTTTTCAGCCATTTTTTCTACGAGAAAATCCGGACTTCCTGAAATAAAAAATATTTTATGACCTGCCCATAAATGATATTGAATTCTTTGGCGTGAGTAAGAATAGACCTCCTCCCCCTTGAGCTTGATGACCTGATCTGCAATAAAATCAAGGCTGCCCTTATTGAGACCTGTTAGTGAGCGAATATAAATTTGAGAGAGCTCAATCAGATAATCGTCATATTCCGCACGTCTTTTTTTCCATTCTTCGTATGTTTTTTTAACATTTCGGTGCCAAACGACAGGATCCACGACTTCATATTTGACCAGCTTTTTAAAGTGTTCGACCATAAGTGAATCCCGGTACAAAGTACCGTCAATATCAAAGAATGCCCCAACCGGTCCCATGAAGCTCACCTCTTTTGTGGTTTTTAGTACAACTGGCTTTACGCGTGTTATTACAAATACCCACCAATTCCAAGCAGAAACGATTTTTCAGCGGTGCTGACTCATCTGTCAATTTAGTTCATATTTTTTTCGAACTGCGACACACATAAGCGCTTAAAACTCTTATTTATGGATATACAGATAACAGACCAAATTGTTGTTGAGAACTCATGACAAAATTGACCAAAGACTGCGGAAAGTGGGTGAGTGTATGTGGTTCTACGTATTGTTGGCTCTATTCTTCACAATGGTCACAGGCTATCTGATTGAAACTGTTAAAGCGAAGCGCGTAGCTCATGAAATTAAGACTATTAATTACGAGATCTATGGCATCCTTGCGTCGCTCATGCGTGACGTAAGTCATGTAGATTTGTTTTTTATACATCAGCTTAGGGACAGTCTTAAAGTACAGCTGACCCAAGTTTACGGGATAGATGAATTTCAAGTCTACAAGTTGACGGAAAACAAGCTCAGGCTTGCATACAGAAAAGGGCACGCTGTACAGAGGATTGATCTGTTTCTGGAGGATAATCGCTGGTCGTTTAAAGACGTCGAGTTTGAATATACGGAGAATCCTTTTGAAGAGGTTCGTCTGCAATAAGTCCATTTCTAAAATATTTTTTGAAAAGTGAATAATGTAAGGTGTACTGGGTATTATGTTAATACAACTATATAACCTACCTTTCATTGGGGAGGTTCATATAGAGGCTCGATCTACAGGACGTCCGGCGAAAGCAGGATGCATCAGACATCCGCTTGTAAAAAACCACCGCTTAGGCAAACGGAGTTTACGGATGCCTTAGACTGCAACATCTTCACTACTTTGCTTCAAAAGCAAAGCAATGAAATTGAAACAATTGCCCTTGATGGTTAAAAAACCATTCGTAACAAGCTCCACTTTAGGAGGAATGGCTATTAACGATTCACACCGCAATACAACTGAATATGATATAAAAAAACGTGCTGTATCGAGCTGAAAGACCTATCCTTATAATTCTTGGGATAGGTCTTTTAATGTTCTGATGAAGCTGGCGGTAATTCGAGCCGTTATGCCCCAGATCGTCTTGTCGTCAAAGTCGATAAAGAGGACCGGGTATTTGCCAACCCTGAAATTGTAGGCGCGCCCACTTGAAATTTTTTCGTATGGAAAATCAGGAGGCATTTGAAGAAGGGATTCTGTCTTGAATTCCTGAACCTCGCATTCAAAGAGGTAAGAAAGAGGCACCGCGAACAATTCCTTGACCTCACCTTCATTGGGTTCAATATCATAGAGATCAAGATTCAAGATCCCGACATAAACGTGAATGTACATATTGAAAGGCGTGACTATGTCATCTATTTGGCCGATGATTTCAATATCCTCGCGTTCGATATCCAATTCTTCGCAGGTCTCTCTGATGGCAGTTTCTGCATGATGCTCGCCAAGCTCGACTTTCCCGCCCGGGAAGCAGATCTCTCCGGGCTGCGACCTGAGGTCTTCGGAGCGGACCTCGTAAAGAAGATGGGGATCATCATCAACTTCAATAATGGGAATCAGCACTGAAAAATGACGATAACCATCTTGCTTTTTCCTGTAGTTGACCAATATTTTTTTTATCGTGGGCGTATTCATAGGCTGTCCTCCAAAATAAAACAGGGTCTTTAGCGGCTTTCCGGCGGGCATCAAGTATAACACGGGTATCACATGAATGTTTCTATGTTTTAATCTTTATGTTAAGATTATTGTGGTATGATCGATAAAGTCCGAATCATATTGTAAAATTGACCTGGAGGCTGAAATATGGATTTTCTAATCTATTTCTTTATTTTATTCGCTAAAATCGTGGAAGTCAGCATCAGCACGATCAGGATTGTGCTGATTACGAAAGGGGAAAAAACTATTGGCGCGGTCATCGCGTTTGTGGAGATCCTCTTATGGCTGTTTATTGCCAGCAATGTCATACAAAATATCTCTCAGGACCCGCTGAAAGGTGTCTTTTACGCCATTGGCTTTTCCGTGGGCAACTATCTTGGCAGTATTCTTGAAGAGAAAATTGGTCTGGGACTGTCCGAAGTCCAGGTCATAGTCAAGGAAGATGCCGGATTGCTGCTGGCAGATGAGATCCGCGCGCAGGGTTTTGCCGTTACCCAGGTACACGGCGAAGGACGACATGATTCGAGGGCTATTCTTATTATGTTTGTCCCAAGAAAACGTGTCAAGGCGCTGGTTAAATTTATACAGAATTCCGAGACTGGCGCGGTCATCACGGTGTCGGAAATCAAGCCGGTTTATGGCGGTTATGGTATGCTGAGAAAGTAGAATTAACAATCTTAAAGCACGGCAGAGTCGACGGCTGTGCTTTTTGTATTTTTTGTAGATGGCGGGGAAGTCAGCTGATGCTGCAATTAAAGCGCTATGCATTGGAGTTTAGACAATCTCGGTGGAAGGCATAGTCATCCGCTTTCGCCGATCCTCCCTCCGCCATGTCCTCACTTCGTTCTCAGCTCCTTCAGCCACGCGCCGCTTGAGAGAACGGCATCCAGCCATGAGCCCTCACGCTGCGGCAGGCTCGCTGCCAGAACCTCTATGGAGAGAACACAGTCCTGATGCACCTGATCCTCTCTCGTGCCCGTCCATGGCTTAAGCATGAACGCTGTAGCCTCATCCTGGCCAGTCATGCCCTGGTGGTCACGCCCTGAAAGCGGTTCGACACTGTGGACGTGAACGCGCCTGATTTCCCCAAGGAGAAGTTCGGGAATCTCAAAGCCGTCAAACACCCGGTTTGGGTCACTCGGAGAAGGTTTACAATTTTTTTCTGTGGCTATGGGAAAAACTCCATGATTTAAGGTTCTCAGCCAATGAGCAGTATCCAGACATAGTCCCAGCCTCGAACCGGAAAATGCACGGAGCACATTAGCCAGCTCACTGCTGGTTTTACCAAACCGGGTGTTCGCAGGTGTGTGGGAAAAAGTATTCTCAAGCAGCAGAACCTGGTTTCCCCTGGAGGTTTCGATCCACTCCAAGGCCAAATCCACAAACCGGAAAGTATCTGATTCCGTGGCAGCGCCGTGAAAGATGAGCTGAACTGCTTCGCCAAAGTCACTGCATTGATCCATCCATGCCTTGAAAGCGCTTCGCGAGCCTTCCGGCGCCATAATATGATTCAAGTCAAAAGCGCCCGGATCAGCGAAATCCGGCGCGTGGAAAGCGAAGGAAAACCCAGGTTGAAGGTTATAATTCTTTAGTGCGTCAGCCCGTTCAAGATCCAGAGCCCGTGGGTGCAGCGCCAGCTCAAGTGAGCGAAACCCCGCACCGGAGAGGCGCTCGAGCGTTTCGTAATCCGTATCTTTGGGTGCAGCGCTTTCGTCATAAGTTGCGCCAAGAATGATCGACATGTCATACCTCCACAAAGGTTTTTCTAACTCAGTATATCACAGAGCCTGCAATGAGGGGAACCTTGTTGACTTTAACCAAAAGCGGAAGGTATAATCAGCATATACTTTTTAGAAAAGGGGCAATAAGTTCCATGATCCTCATGATTGATAACTTTGACTCTTTTACCTACAATCTCGTGCAGTACCTGATGCAGCTCGGACGTGAAGTCAGGGTGGTGCGAAATAATGCCTTGACCCTTGACGACATCCGAGACATGAATCCGGATATGATTGTCCTGTCACCCGGACCCAAAACGCCTCAGGAGGCCGGGATTTGCCTCAGCGTGGTACAGGAGCTTCAAGATGAATACCCTATCCTGGGCATATGTCTGGGTCATCAGACTATAGGTCAGGCTTTCGGGGGCAGTGTTCAGGAGGGTCTTGAACCGGTCCACGGCAAGGTGCATCCCATCCGCCACAAAAATGTGGGTGTGTTCAGCGGCTTAAAAAATCCTATCAATGTCACGCGCTATCACTCTCTTGTGGTCGATCGCGGGACTCTTCCGGCATGTCTTGAAATCACTGCAGAGACTGAAGCAGGCGAAATAATGGGATTAAGGCACCGGGAAAAACTGATCGAAGGGGTGCAGTTCCATCCGGAAGCAATCCTGACGGAACTCGGACTCGACATGCTGGCTAATTTTCTTAAGCTGGCAGATGAATGGCGAAAGCAGGTGAAATCATGATTAAGCGAAAGCTTCAGACCAGCCTTGACAGTTTCAGGCTTTTTCTTGCTGTCTCAGACCTGCCTCATCCGCTGTTTCTGGACAGCGGCATGGACCCAGAGCGTTTAGGCCGATGGTCACTGATCATGGCCTCACCCTTCGAGCGCATTCGAATCAAGGGCAAGCGCATAGAACTGGAAAACAGCTTAGAGGGAACTAATACAGACTTTAATGGGAACGCCTTTGACTTTCTTAAAGAAAGATACGAATTATATCAAACAAAACGCACACCGGATTTTGAGCTACCCTTTGGCGGCGGTATGGCTGGTTACCTGGCCTACGATCTTTGCCACCACGTAGAAGAACTGCCGAGAACCGCGGCAGACGACGTCGACATCCCGGATGCCATCCTGGGGCTCTATGAAACGGCTATACTCGTCGATCATAAAGAGAACGAGGTTTGGCTGACGGAACTTGACCGCCGGCCGGGGGCGGAATCGCGGCTCGACGCCCTGGAGGCCAGAATTCGCGAGGCAGAGAAGACCGGCCGCGACCTGGAGCCAACTTGGAAGACAACGTCACCGGAATTCAAATCCAACTTTGAAAAAGAAGACTACCTCGAGTCCATCCGTAAAATCAAACGATATATCCGCTCCGGAGATCTGTATCAGGTCAATATGACGCAGCGCTTCGAAACTGAAATGACGGATGAGCCTCTCGAGCTTTATAAAAAGCTCAGAACCATAAATCCAGCCCCCTTTTCAGCGTATATGCCTTTTGAAGAGGCAACGATCCTCTCGAGTTCGCCTGAAAGATTTATACAAATCAGAGACGGCGAAATTGAGACCCGTCCCATCAAAGGCACGCGTCCCCGCGGGAAAACGCCTGAGGAAGACGCCTATGAAAGCGCCATGCTGCTGGCCAGCGAAAAGGATCGTTCTGAACTTCTGATGATTGTGGATCTTGAGCGCAACGACCTTGGCCGGGTGGCGGAGGTCGGTACGGTCAAAGTACCGGAGCTCTTCGTCATTGAAGAATACCCGACGGTATACCATTTGGTGTCTACTGTGACGGCGACACTTAAAGCGGGTCTGACCCCAATTGACCTGCTCAAAGCTTCTTTCCCGGGTGGGTCGATCACAGGCGCACCAAAGATCCGCGCCATGGAGATCATAGACGAACTGGAACCGACCCAGCGCAATCTGTATACGGGTTCTATAGGCTATATAGGCTTTAATGGGGACACTGACCTAAATATTGTGATCCGGACCATTGTCGCAAAAGGCAGCAAAGCTTACTTCCAAGTAGGCGGCGGCATAGTCTGGGATTCAGATGAATATTCCGAGTACGAGGAAACCTTACACAAGGCTCGGGCGCTGATGCGCGCCTTAAGCAGTTAGTACCCTGTAAAAGGAGGCGGACCGGAAGTGACCAGACCCTCTGTTTTTTGGCTGGACGGCAAAGCGGTGGAGAGCCGCTGTGCTTCTGAAGGCATTCAGTTCGCCTATGGCTTATTTGATACGCTGCGTTTTGATAATGGTGCGCTTGAGCAGCCTGCAGCCCATCTCGACCGACTCAATGCTGGGCTTGCAGCATTGGGTCTGAGTTATGGGCTGTCTACTCAAACGCTGAAGGATGCTTTCTCTGCGGCAAAGACGGCCACCGGCGTTGAATCAGGTACTTTGAAACTCCTGGCTATGCGGCGCGGGACGCCTGTCTCAGACGCCGAGGTGGACGTGCAGCTCTATCTGCGCCCAAATCCCTATGGAGACGCTCAGGACGGCGGACTTGAGAAGCCGTATTCACTGGGACTCAGTCCCTTTACCAAAAATTCCAGATCCCCAGTGGCTGGTCTGAAGTGGCAGGGCTATGCGGATCACCTCCTTGAGAAAGACCGGGCAATGTCTCGGGGTTTTAAGGATGTCCTGTTTTTGAATGAAATGGATTTTGTCGCGGAGAGCGCAGTGGCCAACGTTTTTTGGATTGCGGGTGGCCGTTTGTTCACACCATCGCTGGACTGCGGCATTTTGCCTGGAATCATGCGGGCAAATGTGCTGAGGGCGGCAGAACGCGCCGGCATCAGTGCGGTTGAGGGGCGATTTCCGCTGAATGCGATGCTGGAGTCAGAACTCGTTTTCGTCACCAATAGTCTCATGCGGTTAAACTATGTCGAAAGGGTTGAAGCGGTGGAGTGGCGACGACCATCGGCAAAATCCACTGCACTGGACATGTATAAAACAATTCTGGCATCTGTGCTTGCCCTTGTGGCGGAGGCTGAATAGGGACGCACCGTGATTTGGCGTGTTAAGCTCCCGGAATTGGGTAGAAAAGAAATTGAACCAGGATTATTGAAAGATTGAGAGAGACTGCGAAAGCCTCTGCCCAAAACAGCGGGGGCAACACCTTGAGAATAGGAGAGAAGATATGGATAATAAGCGTATAGAGGACGCCGTCAGAGAAATGCTGATCGCGATTGGCGAAGATCCTGACCGTGAAGGCCTTAAAGGGACACCGGACAGGATTGCCAGAATGTATGAAGAGATTTTTGGCGGTTTGAGTGAAGATCCGGGCAAGCACCTTGATGTGATATTCCAGGAGGATTCCCATGAGGAACTGGTGCTGGTACGGGACATTTCTTTCTATTCCATGTGTGAGCACCACCTGGTGCCTTTTTTTGGGAAGGCTCATGTCGCCTACATTCCACGCGGCGGCAGACTGACAGGGCTCAGCAAACTGGCGCGCGTTGTAGAGACCATTGCCAAGCGCCCGCAGCTTCAAGAACGCATCACGTCGCTGGTGGCGGATACGATCATGGAGAAGCTGAACCCCTATGGCGTTATTGTCGTGGTCGAGGCGGAGCACATGTGCATGACAATGCGCGGTGTCAAAAAACCGGGCAGCAAGACGGTGACCTCTGCGGTCCGCGGAATTTTCAAAGTGGATGCCAAATCCAGAGCCGAAGCGATGTCGCTGATAGGCATGGGTGTTGGCAGCAGGGGGTGAAGCAGTGCACAGCAGATTATATCATTTACCGAAATATGAGCCCTTTGAGTGGCGCCTTAAGCAGCACACGCTTGAAATTGGAAAGCGGACGCTGGTCATGGGCATTTTGAATGTAACCCCGGATTCCTTTTCGGACGGCGGGAAGTTTGACACTATTGAGCACGCCATTGAACAGGCCTTGGAATTGGCAGATCAAGGCGCGGATATTATTGATATTGGCGGCGAGTCCACACGTCCGGGGTTTGCGGAGGTGCCGCTCGAGCTTGAGATTTCCAGAGTGCTGCCGGTCATTGAGGCTCTGGTGGCCCACCCTGAGTTTGACATTCCTATCTCCATTGACACCTATAAAGCGGAGACCGCGCGCTGCGCGCTGATGGCCGGCGCTGAGATTGTCAACGATATCTGGGGCCTCCAGCGGGAGCCGGAGATTGCCCGTGTCGCCGCTCAGTTTGGCGCACCGGTCATTATTATGCACAACCAGAATGGCACCCACTATGAAACGGACATGGTGGACAGCATGATTGAGTTTTTTGAGAAGTCCATAGCCATTGCAAAGGCTGCGGGGATCCCCAACCAGTCGATTATGCTGGATCCGGGATTTGGCTTTGGTAAGACCTCAGAGCAAAACATTGATTTGATGCCGAGGCTCCATGAGCTCCATGTTCTCGGTTATCCGCTGCTGCTTGGGACATCCAGGAAGTCCATGATAGGCAAAATCCTCGATCTGCCGCCTCAGGAACGGATGGAAGGCACGCTGGCCACAAGCGTGTTTGGCGTCGTTCAAGGCGTTGAAGTGATCCGGGTCCATGATGTCAAAGAGAATCTGCGCGCGGTTAAAGTCATGGATGCCATGACGAGGAGACGCTAGACATGGATAAAATATTGATGAGTCATATGGGCTTTTATGGTTTCCATGGCGTCCTCGACGAAGAACGCGCTATAGGCCAGAAATTTTTTATTGATGTGGAGTTGTCACTTGACCTCTCCGTCGCAGGCGCGTCTGATGATGTCGCCCATACAGTCAGTTATGCAGAGGTCTATGATGATGTGAAGTATTTCGCGGAGTCTGCCCGTTACAACCTGATTGAAGCGCTGGCGGAAAATATTGCCCAGCGCATCTTGGCAAAATACAGCGTGGTGGCGGAGGTCATGGTTCGCGTCAAAAAACCGGAGGCGCCTGTAAGGGGTATGTTTGATTACTTTGGCGTCGAGATCCGGAGGGCGAGATAATGGCTCGGGCGTATCTCGGGCTGGGCAGCAATCTTGGAGACAAAGTCGAAAATCTTCGGGAGGCGGTCAGACTCATTGGTGAGGGGCTGCAGACTCAGGTGGTGGCAAAGTCCTCCTTATATGCGACAGCTCCAGTGGGCTATTTGGATCAGGATGACTTTGTCAACGGTGTGATTGAAATCGAGACCGGCCTGACACCTGAGGCGCTTTTAGCCCTTTGCCAATCCGTTGAGCAGTCTCTGAGACGGGTGAGGTTGATTCGGTGGGGGCCACGGACCATTGATGTAGATGTCCTTCATTACGAAGGCGTTGTCAGCTCTGATCCCGTACTGACACTGCCGCATCCGCGAATGCACGAAAGGGCTTTTGTCCTGGTGCCGCTGGCAGAGCTTGATGCCGGACTTGAAGTATCCGGAAAAACCGTTGAAGCATGGCTTGCCGGACTTGATGCCGGAGACATTAAAAGGCTCAAGGAAATTCTCTGAAGTCATCTGCGGGGAGGGCCTGCCGGTATGGGTCACTGAAAGGAGGGATGGTTATGAAGCCCTATTTCAGCTTTTTTTTCAAAGAACTTCTAAAACGAGTGGGGCGTCATCACCTGACGGCATTCAGTGCTCAGATGGCCTATTTCTTCGTGCTCTCCATATTTCCATTTTTGATTTTTTTATTTGCCATACTGTCAAGGCTGGAAGTGGCCTACGACTTTATGAGCTCGTCCTCTCTGGAATTTATTCCTGAGGCAGCCCTCGAAATTGTACAGGGCTACATCAAAAATAATCTGGCTGCAGATTCAGGGAGTGTCCTGTCAGTGTCCATTTTGGCGGCGCTGTGGTCCGCATCCAAGGCGGTTGGTTCTCTGCAGAGAGCGCTGAACGCCGCGTTTGAAGTCAAAGGCAGGAAGTCGCCTCTGACCGCTATAGGACTCAGTCTGGTCTTTACTCTGGGTCTGTCCCTGGCGGTGGTGGTGATGCTGGTTCTTCCGAGCCTCAGCGGCCGTGTCATTGACATGCTCAGACTTTATATTCCGATTCCGGAAGCCTTTGTCACTTTGTTTATGATTGCGCGTTGGGCGCTGGTGATCGCGGTGCCGTTTTTGGTTCTGTCACAAATGTATCAGCACTTGCCAAATCTTAAACTCAAATTTGCTGAGATATTGCCGGGGACTGTCTTCTCTTATTTTGGATGGATTGGGATTTCGTTTCTGTTTTCATATTTCATTCAGAACTTCAGCAACATTTCATTGGTCTACGGCTCGCTGGCTGCAGTCGTCGTCCTGATGATCTGGTTCTATTTTACGGGTATGATTTTGATGCTGGGCGGGGAAGTGATTTCGATCACTAAGTCCTATAAGACTGAAAAAGCGTAAATCGCTCTTTCGCTACAACCGGCAGCCGGGTCATTGAGTATAACGTTACATTTTGGGGATATAAAAAAAGCTGCTCTCGCTTGAGTGCAGCTTTTTACGCGTTTTTGAAGAAAAAGTACCAGATCAGCCCTGCCGATTGCAGCACGATCAAGAGTGGCACAAGCACGGTAAACTTCAGGTGCTTGGTTTTGTGGCGGAAGGCTTTCATGCCCATGTAGAATCCGACTGAGCCGCCGAGAGCCGCAGACAAGAGCAGCGTGCTTTCTTTGATTCGCCATTTCTGACGGATCGCTGCGCGCTTGTCATACCAGCATAGGATAAATGAGATCAGATTTAGGAGCAAAAGATAATACAAAAAGTAGTTGAGCATATCATGGTGTCCTTTCTCTAAAGCGCTGGTTCAGGTGCGAAAAACTACCGGCGCACAGTTTTTCCGGTGCTTGAATGCTTTAGTGATAGTACTGCTGACTTCTATCATACTGTGATCCAGTGAAAAAGTCCAGATTCAACGATTGCCGTACAATCTTGTGATTGTACTTTGCAAAATTGAAGAATTCATGTAGAATCTAAAAGACAAAGGGGGCTGCGGTTATGGATCATGATTTGCTTTTAGGCATCATTCTGGAAAATCTTAATGAAGGCGTCTTGGTCGCAGATCCAAACGCGGATATTGTGTTTTTTAATGAACCTACTGCAAACATTGCGGGCGTCGAAATGAAGGATGCTGTGGGTAAGAATATTCTAGAGATATTTCCGGGTCTTACACCAGACACAAGCACCTTTTATCATGTTATTAGAACCGGAAAACCTCTGATTGAGCATATACAAACTTACCTTAACTTCCGTGGACAGCAGGTCACCACTGTGACGTCGACGATTCCAATACTCAAGGATGGGAAATTGATGGGTGCCTTGGAAATTTACCGAGGGGTGGATCAGGTCCAAAAACTTTCGGATAAAATCAGGGCATTACAGAATGAATTGAACTGCCTCTATAGAAAACAAAATGATCTCAGAAAGAATGGTACAATCTTTACTGTGGACCATATGATAGGTAATGGAAAAGCTATGAGAGCGCTGAAAGAAAGAATTTATAAAGTTGCTGACTCGAGCGCACCTGTTCTGGTGATCGGTGAAACGGGAACGGGAAAGGAAATGGTGGTTCAAAGTATTCACAATGCCAGTCTAACGCGAAGAGAAAAGCCCTTTATCGCTCAAAACTGCGCAGCAATCCCGGAGGCGCTCCTGGAAAGTATAGTCTTTGGCACGGCAGCCGGAAGTTTTACAGGCTCAAGAGAAATGGCGGGTCTTCTGGAACAGGCTCATGGCGGGACACTGTTCCTGGATGAAATCAACTCCATGGACTTGACACTTCAGGCCAAGCTCCTCAGAGTGCTTCAGGACGGCGTGATCCGCCGCGTCGGGGGTGCTGAGACGAAGCAAGTCGATGTAAGAATTATTGCGGCTTGCAATATTGATCCCAAGAAAGCGGTCGAGCAAGGGATTCTTAGAGCGGACCTCTATTACAGACTCAACAGCCTGCAAATTCAAGTTGAACCTTTAAGATCACGTAAGGAGGATCTGCCTGAGTTAATTCAGCATTTTCTTAAGGGATGCGCACCGCAATTTGTTTCGCTTAGGGAAACGATTTCTGAAGAGGCTTTAGAAATCCTGAAGCAATACGATTGGCCCGGCAACGTCAGGGAGCTGAAGTCTGTTCTTGAAAGTGCCGTTCACTTCAGTGATGGCAAGAAAATAACTTCGAATGACCTGCCCCAATATATTCTGGATGGAGGCTCTGACCTGGGCAGGACAGAACAGCTTATTGAGAAAAGCAGCATGACAGAGGATCTTTATCTGGATAGACTTTTTAGGCAAATGGCTCATTGGAATCAAGCTTCTCAAGTCGAAGCCAGTTCATTGAAGGCTAAAGTCGACTGGGTTGAAAAGGAACTGATTCTCAATGAGCTGCGACAAACCAGAGGCAATATATCTCATGCTGCGAGAAATCTGAAGTTGCCGGCGCAGACTCTTTACAGCAAAGTGCAAAAGCATGGAATCTCCCTGGAGGTTGTGGTTTCTGGGAATTAGGTGAGCTTTAAGCTGAGAAATGCGAAAGCAGGAGGGTATGTGTCGGTTGTCTGGCAAACCCCTTCCACAAGTGTTTTATAAGAACCACACAAAATGCTCTGAAATATGACAGAGTATTTTGTGTGGTTTTTGTATGATTTATGAAATTTCGTAAATTCTCTTATGATATTTCAGATTGTTTGGTCTAGAAACAAAATTGAATACAGTACCAACATCCGAAACGCTTGAAAAGTCTGAAAACATTTTTTTGTCAGATAATTTTGTTTGGCACGCAAGTTGCTTATATCATTGATAGGATCCTATAGTGTAAAAAGATCCGCTGACCTTCAGAAGCATATTGATCAAAAAGGGGGACCGGACAGACGTTCTTAAAAATGAAATTTAATTTGAAGGAGGATTCGCATCTTGAGCAAGCAAACTGCAAAAACAGAACAATGGGGAAGTCGGATGGGTTTTATCTTCGCCGCATTGGGTATGGCTGTGGGGACAGGCAACATCTGGCGTTTTCCGAGAATTGTGGGCAGCAATCACGGTGGCGCATTTATTATCGCTTATATTATTTGCAACATGATTTGGGTCGTCCCTCTGCTAATGATGGAAATGGGCATAGGGAAGTCGACGAGACTGGGCGCTATAGGTGCCTTCAGGGATTTCTACGGTAAAAAGAAAGCCTGGATGGGCGGATGGATCACTTGGGTCTGCGCGGCCATTACCTTTTACTACGCGATTGTCTTCGCGCAAGCCATGCGCTATTTCGTCTTCGCGGTTCAGGGCTCCCTCAAGGTGGGCATGGACTCCCAGGCGCTTTGGGATGGATTTGTAGGCGATCCGGTTCAAACAATTTCCTTCCAGTTTTTAGCTGTGGCGATCATGGGCTTTATTCTTTATAGAGGCGTTCAAGGCGGACTGGAGGCAGTCGGTAAAATCGCGATTCCGCTTTTATTCGTTTCTCTGATTGGCACCTCCATCTGGGCCGTTATGCAGCCCGGCGCTGCAGTTGGCCTCAAGTTCCTCTTTGTGCCTGACTGGAATGCCTTCTTCACCCCTAAGGTGTGGCTGAACGCTTTGACTCAAGCTGCTTGGTCTGCTGGCGCCGGCTGGGGTATGATGCTTACATATGCGAACTACTTTAAAAAGAATGAGGATATCGCGGTCAACTCCTTTATGATCAGCTTTGGCGACATGATTGGCGCCATGCTCGGCGCGTTGGCTGTCTTGCCTGCGGTTTTCGCCGTAGCGGCATCCGAAGGAGAAGCCATGAGCGCGCTCAGCGCCGGAAACGTCGGCTTGACCTTTATTTATCTGGCGAAGCTGTTCCCGACGATTCCGGGGGGCAACATCATCGCTATGGTGTTCTTCTTCGCGTTGTCACTGGCGGCGCTCACCTCCATCATTCCGCAAACCGAGGTTATAATCAGAAACTTTGTCAACGCGGGCTATGACAGAAAAAAAGCGACAATCGTAGTTTGCGCGGCTTGCTTTGTGCTCGGGCTGCCATCGGCTATCAACATTAACTTCCTGAACAATCAGGACTGGGTCTGGGGCATTGGCCTTCTGCTTTGCGGCTTGTTCTACGCCCTGGCGGTTTATAAATTCGGCGTGGACCGGTTCAGACTCCAGATCATCAACTCATGCAGTGACATTCAAGTGGGCAAATGGTTCAACTATGCGGTCTTGTTCTTCCCGGCGCTGCTGACAGTTGTCGTCGGCTGGTGGTTCTACCAGTCTATTGGATGGTATCCGGACAGCTGGTGGAATCCGTTCCTGACGGAAAGCTTGGGAACAGTCGTCTTCCAGGTGGGCTTAACGATCGGTGTATTCTATTTGGCCAACAACTGGCTCGGGAACTGGGTCACACCGGAAAAGCTTATGAACGAAGGCAAATTTATTAAAGCCATCGAGGAGGTATAGACCATGGAAATGGAAACCTTATTTTGGATGATTGTCATGTTGGGTGCTATTTTCGGTCCCTTTGTCTACTTTGTTTCCCTCGCGGGTAAAAAAGAAAAAATTAAGGCTGAATAATCACTAAAATTTTCCAGACGTCCCAAATGGAAGACGGTGGTATAACCCGGTCTTCCATTTGGAGGCGCTGACCCTCTATGAAATCAAAGGAAGTGAGAGCTTGAACGCCACGATCTTCAACATACAAAAATTTTCAGTCAATGACGGTCCAGGCATCCGGACGACGGTTTTTTTCAAAGGCTGTCCCCTGGGCTGCGCCTGGTGTCACAATCCCGAAAGCATTCACCCTCAGCCGGAGCTCGTCTACTTCAACAAGAAATGCATTGGCTGCCAGCTTTGCGTCAAGGTCTGCAAGCAAAGCGCTTTGTCTGCCTATGGTCACAAGATCACAATAGATCGCGGAAAATGCATCCGCTGCGGCGCCTGCACGGAGGTTTGCCCAACGGAAGCGCTTCAGATGGCGGGCAGGCAGATGACTCTGGCAGAAATCATGGCGGAAGTTGAGAAAGACGTCGTCTTTTACCAGCAATCCGGCGGTGGGGTGACGTTTTCAGGCGGGGAGCCCATGATGCAGATCGACGCGCTGGAGGCGCTGCTGAAGCTTTCAAAAGCTCAGGGACTGCATACCGCAGTGGATACCAGCGGACATGCAAGGTGGCAGGATTTTGAGCGGATTCTGGAGTTTACAGATCTGTTCCTGTTTGACATTAAGCACTTGGAAGAAGACATGCACAAGCGCTATACAGGCGTTTCCAATAAAACTATTATCGATAATTTAAGACAGTTGTCGGCGCGAAAGGCTGTAATAGGCCTCCGACTTCCAGTGATTCCAGGGGTCAATGACAGCGATGCACATGTCGATGAACTTGGAAAGCTGCTGTCTTCTCTAAATATACAGAAGATTTTCCTGTTGCCCTATCATGGCATTGCCAGCGGCAAATATCAGCGTCTGGGTCAGGCGTACAGTCTTGAAAGTCTGGCGGAACCGTCGCAAATGGCAATGGAACGCATTAAAAATAGACTTGAGAATTTCGGGCTGACAGTCCGAATAGGAGGATGAAGAGATGCCAGCAGCAATCAGACGGGAAATTGGAATGAATGATCGCATCGCCAAGTTGAGAAAGCAAAGTGTGGAGACGGTTCCGACGCTGTCCATAGAGAGGGCGCAATTGGTGACGGAAGCCTACAAAGCATATGAGGGCAAAGTCTCAGTCCCTATGCTGCGCGCGCTGACATTCAAGCATCTAATGGAGCACAAAACCATTGTGCTGAGTCCAGGGGAGCTGATCGTTGGGGAAAGAGGCACGGCGCCACAGTCCGCGCCGACCTACCCGGAGCTCTGCTGCCATACCACAGAAGACTTCGACGTCATTGATCTGCGTCAAAAAATCTTTTTTAGGGTGGATGACCAGACGAAAGCCATTCAAAGGGATGAGATCATCCCATTCTGGAGAGGCAAGTCCATGCGGGACCATCTCATTGCCAATATGACGGCTTCTTGGAGAGAGTGTTACGAGGCCGGAATTTTTACAGAGTTCATGGAGCAGCGGGCACCAGGCCACACGGTTGGGGATGACAAGTATTACAAAAAGGGATTCCTCGATTTTAAAAAGGAAATTGAGCAGGAAATTGAAAAACTCAACGATTTGACCCAGATGGACGCTTATGACAGACGGGAGCAGCTTAAAGCCATGGCGATTTCATGTGACGCCATTATACGTTTTGGCGTTCGTCACGCGGAGAAAGCGCTGGAACTTGCAGAAAAGGAAAGTGATACAGTCAGAAAAGCTGAACTTGAGAAGATCGCGGAAGTCTGCAGCCACGTTCCGGCCCATGCGCCAAGAACCTTCCAGGAAGCGCTTCAGATGTACTGGTTTGTCCATCTTGGGGTCATCACAGAACTCAATACCTGGGACGCCTTTTGCCCGGGCAAGCTCGATCAACATCTTGAACCATTTTATCTGAAGGAAGTCGCAGAAGGTACCTTGGACAGGGAAGGGGCTAAAGAGCTTCTGGAATGTTTTTGGGTCAAGGCGAATAATCAGCCCGCGCCGCCAAAGGTTGGGATTACGCTAAAGGAAAGCGGCACTTACACAGATTTTTGCAATATCAACATTGGTGGGATCCGACCGGATGGGTCTGATGGCGTCAACGAGATTTCTTATCTGCTGCTTGAAATCATTGACGAAATGCGCACGCTGCAGCCAAGTACAAACGTACAGATCAGCCGCAAGAATCCGGATCGTTTTGTCATTGAGGCTTCTAGAGTCATCCGTGAAGGCATGGGTTTTCCATCTGTTTTCAATACGGATGCTGTTGTTGAAGAACTGATGCGCCAGGGCAAGACCATTGAGGATGCCAGGGTCGGCGGGACCAGCGGCTGCGTCGAGGTAGGCTGCTTTGGCAAAGAAGCCTATATTCTTACAGGCTATCTCAATTTGCCAAAGATTCTCGAAATTACCCTTCATAACGGGGTTGATCCCAGAACTTCAAAAAAAATAGGCATTGAGACAGGCAGCCCGCTGGCGTTTAAGAGCCTTAACGACCTTATGGACGCTTTTAAAAAACAGCTCCATCATTTCGTCGACATCAAAATCAGAGGCAACAATGTCATTGAGGCGCTCTATGCCAAGATGATGCCGTCGCCGTTTCTCTCCATTGTCGTTGAGGACTGCATCAAAAAAGGCAAGGACTACAATAATGGCGGCGCCAGATACAATACACGCTATATCCAAGGTGTCGGCATCGCCAGCATTACAGACACCTTGTCGTCAATAAACCATCATGTCTTTGAAAATAAGACCTTTACAATGGAAGGACTACTCGACATTCTTTCCAAGAATTTTGAAGAGGATCCGGTCGCCCATCAGATTATGCTTAACAAAACGCCGCGCTACGGCAATGATGACGACCGGGCAGATAAAATCATGCTCCAGGTGTTCAATGCGTTCCATGATGAAGTCACAGGCCGTCCTACGGTCACGGGCGGCAAATACATCATTGAAATGCTGCCTACAACTTGCCATGTCTATTTTGGTTCTGTCATTGGTGCGACTGCAGAAGGCAGGAAGGCAGGCATGCCGCTGTCTGAGGGCATTTCTCCAGTGCAGGGTACAGATCGCAAAGGGCCTACAGCCGTCATCAAGTCCGCTTCCAAAATGGATCACCTTAGAACGGGCGGCACACTGCTCAATCAGAAGTTTACACCACAAATCGTCGCAGGTGAAGAAGGCCTTGGCCACATGAAGGATTTGGTGAGAGCCTACTTTAAGCTGGATGGTCATCACATCCAGTTCAACGTGATCAGCGCAGATACGCTCAAAGCTGCTCAGTTCGATCCTGAAAAATACAATAACCTGATCGTTCGCGTCGCAGGATACAGCGATTACTTCAACAATCTGGACAAGAGTCTTCAGGATGAGATCATCGCCAGAACAGAGCACCATGAGTTCTAAACTGAAGGCAGGATGAAAACAGAGGGGTGGATGGCGATGAGACGAGCTGTTCACCCCGCTTACTGAGATTATTAACTCAATATTTTTAGTTGGGAGGCTTTCATGAAAATTTTGCAAAAGATAGAAGAGCGGTGCATAGCCTGCAGCGCTTGTGAGATGGCTTGCTCAAACGCCTATTTTAAAGTGAAGGACCGTGAAAAATCCGCGATCCGAATTACCGAGCACGGTCAGGACAAGCG
>Ga0302240_1000134_pt1 | contig 87600 bp, 79 predicted proteins | sample AAG_UR_His_MG_FD_193538 | JGI IMG/M metagenome (GOLD analysis project Ga0302240, IMG submission 193538) | Enriched activated sludge microbial communities from anaerobic digester in WTTP, New Holstein, Wisconsin, United States - AAG_UR_His | ecosystem: Engineered > Bioreactor > Anaerobic >... | reverse complement strand
CATGTGGGTAAAAAATGGTTTACTTATAGTAGGGAATGAGGTAAGATATTCTGTGACTATGACGTCGTGATGCAGGATAATCAAGACATGACACGCTAAAGATGACGTACGATCCCGCCAATGGAGAAGTCCATTGGCTTTTCAATCATGGCTCGTAGAACAAGCCAAATCATCACATTTTTAGGAGGATTCAAATGGCGTTTGAAATGATCAAAAAAGAGGGAAACAACGTCACGGTTCAAATGACGGTTTCCGCGGAAGCATTCGAAAAGGCAATTCAAAAAGTGTACAGCAACACGAAAGGTCGTTATGCGATCCCGGGTTTCAGAAAAGGCAAAGTACCGCGCAGCATCATCGAAAAGCAATTTGGAGAGGGTGTTTTCTTTGAAGACGCAATCAACGAACTGCTTCCGGGCGCATACAGCGAAGCCGTAGATGGCTTGGCGCTGGATCCTGTCGCACAGCCTGACATTGATGTCAAAGAAATCAGCAAGGAAAACGGTCTGGTCATCGAGGCCGTCGTCATTGTCAAACCTGAAGTCTCAATTGACAATTACAAAGGTGTCGATGTAAAGAAGATCGAGACGGTCGTTTCAGAAGAAGAGGTTGACCAGGAGATCGAAAAGATCAGAGAAATGAACGCACGCCTTGTTTCTATTGAAGATCGCCCGGTTCAGGATGGCGATACTCTGACTATTGATTATGCCGGCACTATTGACGGTGTTGCCTTTGATGGCGGCACTGCTCAGGGCCAGCAGCTTGTCATTGGATCCGGTCAATTTATTCCGGGTTTCGAAGAGCAGCTCATTGGCGCTAACCTTGGTGACCATGTCGAAGTTAAAGTTACCTTCCCGGAAACTTACCACTCAGAAGAGCTTGCAGGAAAAGAAGCTGTTTTCGCAGTAGATGTTCACGGCATTCGTGTGAAAGAGCTCCCTGTGCTGGACGACGAATTCGCTAAAGATGTTTCAGAATTCGACACCCTCGAGGAATTAAGGGCAGACTATAGAGCCAAACTGTCTGAGGCTGCTGAGAAACAAAATGAAATGGCGCTTCGTGACAGTGTCATCGATGCCGTCGTCGCCAAACTTGAAGCGGATATTCCAGACGCCATGGTCGAAAATGAAATCGACTATATGATCCGTGATTTCGACAGCCAGCTTCGCTATCAAGGGCTGGATCTCGACGGATACATGAAGTTTACAGGCAGCAAGCTCGAAGATCTCAAAGAGCAGATGCGCACAGACGCCCTTGCCAGAGTCAGAACGACCCTTGCAATTGAAGAAATATCCAAGCGGGAAGCGATCTCAGTGACTGACGAGGATCTTGAGAATGAATTTGTCCGCATTGCCGAGCGTCAGGGCACAGAGGTGGAAAACGTCAAGAAAGTATTTGCTTCTGACAATTACGAGTATCTTAAGAACAATCTCGTGACTAAGAAAACGGTGGATTTCCTCGTCGAACAAGCTAACTTTGCAGAATAACGGAGGTGCGCTTATGAGCTTGGTGCCTATCGTCGTCGAACAAACCAATCGCGGTGAACGGTCCTATGACATTTATTCAAGACTTCTAAAAGATCGCATCGTCTTCATCAGCGAGGAAATTACAGATCTGACGGCCAACCTTGTCGTCGCTCAGCTGCTGTTTTTGGAAGCGGATGACCCGGACAAAGATATCCACTTGTATATCAACAGTCCTGGTGGCAGCATTACAGCCGGTATGGCCATTTATGACACCATGAACTACATCAAGCCGGATGTGTCAACGATCTGTATCGGTATGGCTGCCAGCATGGGCGCATTTTTGCTGGCATCTGGCGCCAAGAGCAAGCGTTTTGCTCTGCCAAACGCAGAAATCATGATTCACCAGCCGCTCGGCGGCTTTCGCGGTCAAGCTTCGGACATTAAGATCCACGCTGAGCGCATACTGAAAATCAGGGAGCAGATCAACAAGATCTTGTCCGAGAGGACAGGGCAGCCTTTGGAGGTTATTGAACGCGACACGGACAGGGATAATTTTATGTCTTCGGAAGAAGCGGCAAATTATGGCCTGATAGATCGCATTCTGGTCTCCAGGGTGTAAAGAAAGAGGTTTGACATGACGAAATATGAAAATAAAACTCAGCTGCAGTGTTCGTTTTGCGGTAAGACGCAGGACCAGGTCAAAAGACTGATCGCGGGACCAAATGTATACATTTGTGACGAATGCATTACGCTCTGCAATGAAATTATTTCGGATGAAATGGATGATGTCGAGGACCTTGAACTCGAAGATCTTCCAAAACCGGATGCCATTGCGAAGACACTGAATGAGTACGTTATTGGCCAGGAACGCGCTAAGCGGGTACTGTCTGTCGCTGTGTACAACCATTATAAGCGTGTCAGACGCGGGGTGACCGGCAAGCAGGACGTGGAGCTTCAAAAGAGCAATATTTTGATGCTGGGGCCAACCGGTTCCGGTAAGACGCTCCTGGCTCAGACCTTGGCAAAAATCATCAACGTGCCGTTTGCCATGGCAGACGCAACAGCATTGACAGAAGCCGGTTATGTGGGTGAAGACGTCGAAAATATCCTTTTGAAGCTGATTCAGGCAGCAGATTTTGACATTGAACGCGCTCAAAAGGGCATCATCTACATTGATGAGATCGATAAAATTTCAAGACGCTCGGATAACCCGTCCATCACGAGGGATGTCTCTGGCGAAGGCGTTCAGCAGGCGCTTTTGAAAATTATTGAGGGGACGGTTGCCAATGTACCGCCGCAAGGTGGCCGCAAGCATCCGCACCAGGAGTTCATTCAAATCGACACGACCAATATCCTCTTTATTTGCGGTGGTGCTTTTGACGGTCTTGATAAGATCATTGAGCGTCGTACGGGTACAAAGACCCTGGGCTTTGGAGCTCAGATCATAAGCAAAGAAGATAAGGAAATTGGCGCGCTGTTAGAAAAGCTCGAAACAGAAGACTTGCTGAAATTCGGTTTGATTCCGGAATTCATTGGCCGTGTTCCGGTCGTAGTCTCTCTGCATGAACTGGATGAGGCAACACTTCTCAGAATTTTGAAAGAACCTAAAAACGCCTTGATTAAACAGTACCAAAAACTGTTTGAACTCGACAACGTCGAAATCAGTTTTGATGAAGAGGCGCTGAAGGCAGTGGCACACATGGCAATTGAAAGAAAAACCGGCGCCCGCGGGCTCAGAAGCATTCTCGAAAATGCCATGCTGGATATCATGTATGAAATTCCTAGCCGGGATGATATTATCTCAGTCCGGATTACGCGAGAATCCATTGTCGATAAGAAGATGCCAGTCATGCTGCTGAAGGATGGGACTTCAGAAAAGAAACCCTCCCAAGACAGACAAAGCGTCTCCTGATTAAATTTATACATTTAAGCGAGTCAGAGGATCAATTGGCTCGCTTTTATTTTTCTGAAACTTGAAGGTTGAGTTTTACCAACAGCATAAAAACTTTTTTCGATTTGTTAGCACTCTTGCTTGATGAGTGATAATTCCTTTGGTATAATTTGAATAACCCTTTAAATGGGTGGAAAGGAGAGAACACCATGGAAACTAACGACAAGATTATGTCAATGCCGTTGATTCCTCTTCGCGGATTATCGGTATTTCCCTATATGGTGCTTCATTTCGATGTTGGTCGAGAGAAGTCAATCAAGGCGCTTGAAGAAGCCATGATTTATGATCAGAAGATATTCCTGACAACGCAGCGTGACATTGATGTCGACCTGCCTTCAACGGAAGATTTCTATGAGATTGGCACCATATGCAAAATCAAACAAATGCTGAAACTCCCTGGAGACGCTATTCGCGTCCTGGTGGAAGGCGTCAGCCGTGGCAAGGTGGAAGCCATCATTTTTGAGGAGCCATACTTCAAAGCGAGGATCCTTAAAATTGAAGAGGACATCAGCCGTGACAGAGAAACAGAAGCTTTGATGCGCTCGTGCCTGACGGCCTTTGAAAAATACATTGCTGTCAGCAACCGCGTCTCACCTGAAGTGATGCTGTCCATGACCACCATAGAAGAGCCCGGCCGCTTTGCTGATGTTCTGGCCTCCAATATGGTTCTCAAAACAGAGCAAAAGCAGGAGATTCTGGAAGCTGTTGAACCAAAGAAGAGACTGACTGCGATTTATGCCATTCTTCTCAGCGAAATTGAAATTATGGAAGTTGAGAAGCAGATCAACGAAAAAGTCAGAAAGCAAATCAACAAAATGCAAAAGGAATATTATCTTCGTGAACAAATGAAAGCAATCAGGGAAGAGCTCGGCGAAGACTTTGATCCGGATGATGAAATTGAGGAACTGTACAAGAAATTGGACAAACTGAAACTCGACAAAAAAATAGCGGACAAAGTTTCCAAAGAAATCGAGCGGCTTTCAAGAATGTCACCGGCATCTGCAGAAAGTACCGTCGTCCGCAGCTATGTGAACTGGATCCTGGATTTGCCGTGGAATAAAAAGACCAAAGATACCCTGGACATTGCAAAAGCGCGTACGATACTGGATGAAGACCATTATGGCCTGAAGAGTGTCAAAGAACGTGTTCTGGAGTATTTGGCCATCCGTGAGCTTACCAAAAGCCTCAAGGGGCCAATTATTTGTCTTGTTGGTCCTCCGGGCGTCGGCAAAACCTCTATTGCGAAATCTATTGCGAGATCTCTGAACAGAAAGTTTGTCCGGATGTCACTGGGCGGCGTTCGCGACGAAGCTGAGATCAGGGGTCACAGAAGGACCTATATAGGCGCTATTCCGGGCAGAATAATCAATGGCATTAAAGAGGCAGGCACAAAGAATCCTGTTTTCCTCTTTGACGAGATTGACAAACTGACCTCGGATTTCAGAGGCGATCCTGCTTCAGCACTGCTTGAGGTGCTGGATCCTGAGCAGAACAAAGACTTTACAGATCACTATCTCGAAGTGCCTTTTGACTTGTCCAGCGTCATGTTCATTACCACTGCAAACTCCCTGGGAACTATACCTAGACCGCTTTTGGACAGAATGGAAATTATCGAGGTATCCGGCTACACCGAATTCGAAAAGCTGAATATCGCGAAAAAATATTTGGTGCCAAAGCAGCTCAAAGCCCACGGACTGACTGAGGACAATTTAAGTTTGAGCGATGATACGCTGAGTGCCATCATCAGTTATTACACCCGTGAATCCGGAGTGCGTGAACTCGAACGTCAGATCGCGACTGTCTGCCGTAAAGTTGCGACGAGAATTGTCGAAGACAAAGTCACGGCGGTCAAAGTCAATCGCAGCAATCTGGACAAATCCCTGGGGGTCAAGAAATACCACTATGATGAGATTCAAAAAGAGAATCAGGTGGGCATAGCGACGGGTCTGGCTTGGACGCCTGTGGGCGGGGACACGCTCTCCATTGAGGTTTCAATCATGAAAGGCAAGGGCAACCTCGTCCTCACCGGGCAAATGGGTGATGTCATGAAGGAATCCGCAAGAGCAGGGCTGAGCTATCTCCGGTCGATCTCTGAGAAATACGAAATCGCGGATGATTTCCATGAAAAAATGGACATTCACATTCATATACCTGAAGGCGCCATTCCTAAAGACGGTCCTTCAGCGGGCATTACCATGGCAACCGCTGTGCTGTCAGCTATAACCGGCATTCCTGTCCGGCATGATCTTGCCATGACCGGCGAAATTACGCTGCGCGGCCGGGTGCTGCCAATTGGCGGCTTGAAGGAGAAATCTCTTGCGGCAAGTCGCGCGGGGGTAAAAACAGTTCTGTTCCCTAAAGAGAATGTCAAGGATCTTGAAGAGATACCGTCCACGGTTCGAAGTAAAATGAAATTTATCCCTGTTGAATCCATGGATGAAGTTCTCGAGCACGCACTCGTAAAGGAGGCTGCAAAGTGAAAATCCAGAATTCTCGTTTCATCATAAGCGCCGTTAAACGGGATCAGTATCCTGAGGATGAACTGCCTGAAATTGCTATGGCGGGGAGATCCAACGTGGGCAAATCCTCTCTCATCAACATGATGATTAACCGTAAGGGACTGGCAAAGACGTCTTCCACACCCGGAAAGACTCAAACCATAAATTTCTATGATCTGGATGGAAAGATGCGGTTGGTCGACTTACCGGGCTATGGATATGCCAGAGTTTCCAAGGATAAGAAGAGCGGCTGGGGAAAAATTATTGAATCTTATCTGGTGAACCGGCCAAATCTGATGGAAGTATTCCTCCTGGTGGATTTACGCCATGATCCCTCTGAAGACGACCGCTTGATGTACGAGTGGATTCGAACTTTTGGCTATAAGGGCGTTGTCATAGCTACGAAAGCAGACAAAATTAAAAATAGTCAGCTTCAAGTCAGGAAAAAAGCACTCAGAGAAAAACTGGGCATGAGCGAGGATGATGTCGTGATCGTGACCTCAGCAGACTCGAGAAAAGGCAAATATGACTTATGGGACTTTATCAATGCGCTGCTGGAGCAAAAGGGCTTCGAGGTTCGTTTCGAACGCCAGCAGCCGGAACCGTCAGACAAATAGCAATGAATGATAAGCCGCTTCAGGGATAATTCCTGAGGCGGCTTTACCAATGTAAATAGGCAGAGCACGTTAGTTGTGTTAAAATGAAAAAAAGTCAGTCGTCGGGAGGTGGATTCATGCTCTTCAGCCGCAGCCGTGTGGTAATGTTTCTGATCTGTATCTTTATTTTCATGGCAGCAATTTTCGTCTACACGGATCAGCTGATAGAAGACCAGATCGACCGCCTTGAAGAGGATCTGCTGCGCCTCCAGGCCTCCATGGTGGCCTGGGTGGCGGGAGAATTCCAGAGCAGCGCGTCTGCCTTTGACGCAGAAATTCAGTCTGCCAGGGATCGCTTCATTGAACAGCAGTTTCAAGTGCTCGTATCACTGATTTCGAACGCATCTACCAATGTCGAGGCGGATGAAACCCTCATTGCGGAATTTTCTGATGGAACATTTGGAAGTCTTAGAGAAGATGGATCACTGGTTTACAAGGGGCCTCTTCCCGAATCCGTCATTTCCTTTGCTTACAGTCTCCAAAAAGACAGTTGGCAGTTCAAGAGAATTGAAAGACTGGAAGTCTCTGATCCGGATCCTATATCAAACAGCGGCGAGAGATATGTGGTCTATTTCTACAAAAGCGAAAAAACCGGAAGCGTGCTGTTTACCGGCGGGTTTATTTCGAACAGCGCTGATGAGATCCGACTCAGCACAAGTCCTTTGGAGGATTATCTCGAAAATTTACATGAGACTCGCGGCTACGAAAGCATTCTGTTGAATAACAGCGGCAGAATTGTCAATTCGTATGATCCTGCCAAGATCGGATTTACGCTGTCCCAGACGGATGCCAGGAGCGGCATCAGCTTATTTCAGAAAATAATTGACACCCCGGATCAGAAATTTGAAGTGGCTCTGGATCAAGTCTACGAAGCGTTTACGCTGCCGTTTGATGAGGGACATATACTCCTGATGAAACCGGCTGTTCCTGAGGAAAGCGTTAACCGCTTCAGCAGAGTGCTTGGCTATGTGTTGATTCTGTTCAATCTGGCCATTGTTACAGCGGTTATGATGTTTCTGAGAAAGAATCACGCATTTGTAATAGAAAAGATCAGTCTGACAGAGATGCAAGTTAAGAGGCGCAGACAGGCAGCCGGATTTATTGTGGTGGTTATTGTCCTTGGATTCACCATGATGATTCTTTTGATCAATGGATTGTTGAACATTCAGATGACGCAGCTTGACTTTGACGAAGAATTGAAGCGCTTTTCGGATGCTATGGCAGGACAGTATACAGAAGCTTACAAATCTCTTGAAGAACAAAACGATTTGTTCAATCTCGAAATGAGAAGCAATAAGACGGAACAGGTTAAAGCGCTGTATACGTCTCTGCGTGCCATTTCATCAGAATCCATAAGAAAATATCCATCCAATGCCAGCAGCAGCGATTATGTCGTAAATTGGATGCGCGTTTCGCAAACGACTCGGGAATTGATCGCCAGCCAGTACGGGATCGACCTTGGTCTGGTGGAGGACTATATCGTCACCGGCCCTAAGGAAGCGGGCTCAGGGGTGACCTTGATTGGCTATGACACCAAAAAGCTGAATGTCTGGGTCGTTCAATCCCTCGTCAGTGGATCATCTCAGGATCAGCCATTTTCATGGGTCCCCCTTGCCACTTCCGGGGCGAATATCAATGGTTTCTTTGCGCATTACACCTTAAAAGGGTTGGAAAGTATGCCGGTTCTGGAGGCTGTGGTGCCGGATTCGGGAAATACGAGAAGTCATGCCGAGGCTGTAGGAATGGCACTTTATCACGATGCGATGGATGAGACCATCGGCATAAGAAAACCAAATGGCCAGTCCTGGATTGTCTATGTCCCGACCTCAGATCCACTGAGTGGGGACTTGAGGCAGGCGGCTTATGACTTTACCAGAGCCATGAGCCTGGCGACGCTGGTCTTGGTTGTGGTGGTTATGGGCGGCTGGTGGCACTATGGCAGGAAGGAGCCTGTGTCATGAAAATGGCGGTTCTTTGTTATGTGACCCACGAAGACTCGGTGCTGATGCTGCACAGAAATAAGAGAAAAACTGATTACCATTTGGGAAAGTGGAACGGCCTGGGCGGCAAATTCCTGCCGGGCGAATCCCCTGAGCAATGCCTGCTCAGAGAAGTTTGGGAGGAATCCGGTCTTCAGCCTGAAACCTATTCGCTGCGAGGGATCATTACTTTTCCCTTGTTTGATGGGGTCGAGGACTGGTATACTTTTGTCTATACTGCCAGTTCTGCAAAGAAAGAGGTCATTGACCCTGAAGAAGGGACGCTGGCCTGGATTCCCAGAAGTGAAGTGCTGAGCCTGAACCTTTGGGAAGGGGACAGGATTTTTCTGGATTGGGTGTTCAACCGGACAGAATTTTTTTCCGCTGTATTCCGGTATCGGGCGGGTGAATTCAAGGATTATGAAGTCGTCTTTTATCCCGCGACTGTGCCAGGCACTGTAAATAATCACGCGGACTGAAAGAAATATAATTTGAAAGGGTGTATACTATTGAATCAAAATCCAGTGGTCACTATTGAACTTGAAAACGGTAAAGTCATCAAAGCAGAATTATTTCCAGAAATTGCGCCTAACACAGTAAACAATTTTATTGATCTCGCACGAAAAGGCTATTATGACGGGCTGATCTTTCACCGCGTCATCAGGGGCTTTATGATTCAGGGCGGCTGTCCTGAAGGCTCAGGTATGGGCGGCCCAGGCTATAAAATCAAAGGTGAGTTCAATCTGAATGGCTTCAGAAATTCACTTGTCCACGAGCCGGGTGTATTGTCCATGGCGCGTTCGCAGTCGCCGGATTCTGCGGGGTCACAGTTCTTCATTATGCACGAGCATTCGCCGCATCTGGATGGCCAATATGCGGCTTTCGGCAAAGTCGTCGAGGGTATGGACGTCGTCAACGACATTGCAGCGACGAAAACTGACTTTAGAGATCGTCCGGTAGAGCCTCAGAAAATCAAGAAAATGACCGTGGAAACTTTTGGCGTCGAGTATCCGGAGCCTGTTAAAATGATGTAATCCGCTGAGGCGGGTTCGAAAGTCGAAGCCGCCCTGGTGATGGCAAGTGACAGCGTGAAATGATTTGAATACAGCAGCAGGGGTTGCATAGCAAAACAGGTGTCCCGGGGATCCGGGACACCTGTTTTGCTTTAAAAAAAGGGAAAATGGCGGCGCCGCCATTTTCCTGACTGTTGCAGCTGTAATTGCTTAAGTAATGACTATGTTGTACTAGAGCTTGCCGTCTGAACCGAGGACGTTGACCAGCTTGTGATGGACCATATTGCGGATGGCATCACGACCGACGCCGAGATATTTGCGAGGGTCAAACTCAGCAGGGTTGTCGTGAAGTGATTTTCTGATGGCTGCAGTCATGGCAAGTCGAAGGTCTGTGTCGATGTTGATTTTGCAGACACCGAGCGCAGCCGCTCTGCGCAGCATATCCTCAGGGACGCCCTGTGCGCCCGGAATGTTGCCACCATAGGCATTGCACATTTCGACGAATTCAGGTATGACTGTAGACGCGCCGTGAAGGACCAGCGGATAATCCGGAAGGAGCTTGGTGATGGTTTCGAGACGCTCGAAATCCAGCTTTGGCTCACCCTTGAACTTATAGGCACCATGGCTTGTGCCAATGGCAATAGCAAGGGAGTCGCAGCCTGACCGCTTCACGAAATCCACCGCTTGGGCAGGGTCCGTATAAGTAGCGTCCTCGGCTTTGACATTGACCTCGTCCTCGACGCCTGCCAATTTTCCGAGCTCTGCTTCAACGACGACGCCCCGAGCATGTGCGTATTCCACGACCTGTTTGACCAAGGCTATGTTTTCCTCATAAGGGAGATGTGAACCGTCAATCATGACAGAGGTAAAGCCATCATCAATACATTGTTTGCAGATTTCAAAGCTGTCGCCGTGATCCAGATGAAGCGCAATATCCAGGTCGGAGTCGATAACGGCAGCTTCGACCAGTTTCTTCAGATAGGCAGGTTTAGCGTATTTTCTTGCGCCTGCGGAGACTTGAAGAATGAGTGGGGATTTGACTTCCTTGGCTGCGTCGACAATGCCCTGCACGATCTCCATGTTGTTGACGTTGAACGCACCGATAGCATAGCCACCTTCATAAGCTTTTCTGAACATTTCCTTGGTTGTCACAAGAGCCATAGAAATTCCTCCTCTATAGTTGTCGTTTTGAGATACCTTTGCCAGATTATACTAATCATAGAAGATCACTTTTCTTTTGTCAAGGCGGCTGCAGTCGGGATATAATGAGTTAACGGGCCTGATCAAGGGAGACCAACCGGGCTCGACATGGGAGTGTGAAGTAATTGAAGTTTCCGGAAAGCTTTTTGGAAGAAATCAGGGCTTTGATTGGCAGTGAAACCGAAGCCTTTTTAGAAAGTTATGATCAACCCAGGCATTTTGGCCTGCGTGTGAACCGTCTGAAAATATCCGTTGAGGAGTTTCTGAAAATCGCACCTTTTAAGCTCACGCCTATACCCTGGACAGCGGATGGTTTCTATTATGAGGAGACTGAGCGTCCTGCGAAGCACCCTTTCTATCATGCCGGGTTGTATTATCTGCAGGAACCATCGGCCATGGCACCTGTCAATGTACTCGATCCTCAGCCCGGACAGACGGTTCTCGATCTGTGTGCATGTCCCGGAGGGAAGACGCTGCAAATCGCCGCCGCGCTTGGGGGTCGCGGCACCATAGTGGCAAACGATATCAGCACCAGCCGCATTAAAGCCCTGGTCCGCAACCTGGAAATGGCAGGCGTGACCAATGCCCTGGTAATCAATGAAAGCCAGGAGAAGCTGGGTGCCCGGTTTCACTCTGTTTTCGACGGTATTCTGATTGACGCGCCTTGCTCGGGTGAAGGCATGTTCAGAAAGGATTCAAAAGCCCTTGAGGCGTGGTCCAATCAGGTTCCGGGCCACTTCAGGTCGATCCAGGACAGCCTGCTTGACCAGGCGGCAAAGATGCTGAAGCCCGGCGGGCGTCTGGCGTACTCGACCTGCACTTTTAATCGCCAGGAGAATGAATGGGCCCTCGACGCCTTCATGTCGCGGCATTCTGAGTTCTCTAAGCTGCAGCCTGATCCCAAGCTGGGGCTGGATACCCGCACAGGCTATGGCCGTCTCTGGCCGCATCTCCACGAAGGTGAGGGCCATTTTGCAGGACTTTTGGAAAGCTCTGCCGATGGTTGTGGTCACAGCAGCCCGCCGGACCATAACAGGTTCCAAAATGAACCGACAGAGGCTTACCGGCAATTCGAAGCAGAGAATCTCACGATAAAGCTGAGTGGCGCTTTTCTGCAGATTGAAGACAAGCTCTATAGACTCCCGGAGGGACTGCCTTCAACGCAAGGCATGCGTGTCATTCGCAGCGGCTGGTACCTGGGTGAAGAGAAAAATGGCAGATTTGTCCCGTCAGGCGCCTTTGCCATGGGTCTTAAATCCGGAGATGCAAAACGCGAGATCCACTTTGAGGCGGATGAGTTTGACGTCGTGCGCTATTTGAAGGGCGAAACACTGAACGTCGCCGGCGAAGACGGGCTCAATTTGATTTGTCTTGGAGATTATCCCCTTGGGTGGGGAAAGTTGAACAAAGGCAGCCTTAAGAACCAGTACCCGGCTGCATGGCGCATGCTCTAAATGAGTTCGAAGCACCGAATCCCGCAAACTGACTTTAATGCATCATACAGGAGGATCATAGAATGGCAAAGACCATGAGACTGGACAAATTACTTTCCCATATGGGCATAGGAACCAGAAGCGAAGTTAGAAAGTACATCCGGCACGGATGGGTTGAGGTGGATGGCGCCAAACCTAAATCAGGCAGCATCCATATCCATCCGGAGACGCAGACGGTCCTGTTCAAAGGGGCTCCGGTTATTTACAAGGAATACGTTTATTATATGATGAATAAACCCCAAGGCGTGGTATCTGCCACGGAGGACGCTCGTGAGTCTACTGTCATAGATCTTCTTGAGCCTGAAGATCAGGTCTTTGATCTGTTTCCGGTAGGCCGACTGGACAAAGACACCGAGGGGCTATTGATCCTGACCAATCACGGTGCCCTGGCCCATGGGCTTTTGGCGCCAAAGCGTCACGTTTTTAAGACCTATGAGGCAGTTGTGGACGGTCCGGTCAATGAGAATGACATTAGTGCCTTTAAGGCAGGGGTGACACTGGATGACGGCTATCAGACCCTGCCTGCAGAGCTTGAGATTCTTTCTGTGGGGGATCATAAGAGCGAAACCAGGCTCACCATTTATGAAGGGAAATTCCACCAGGTCAAGCGGATGTTTGAATCCCGAGGGCGATTTGTGGTCTTTTTAAAGCGCATCAGCATGGGGCCCCTTAAACTGGATGATGCTCTTAGTCCCGGTGAGTACAGAGCTCTGACTGAGGATGAGGTTAACCAGCTTTTGGAACAAGCCGGCCTGTCTGAGGAATGATGGGCGGGGTTGAAGGCTGAAGACCATCGGCAGAAACTTTTTTGGGAAGTTTGAGAGAATCGCAGCTGGGAGGGTGAGAAGTTTGAGTTCACAAGCGTGTCAGGATGAGGACAAGATTCTGCTCGAGACAGCAGCAGGGGCGGGAAAACGCTATCTGCTTGCTCTGGACCAGGGGACGACGAGTTCCCGTGCAGTTCTGTTCGACCTCGAGGGGAATATTGTGGGATTGGCACAAAAGGATTTCAGTCAGTACTTTCCGCAACCGGGATGGGTGGAGCATGATCCTTCTGAAATTTGGGGGACTCAGTCAGGGGTTGCGCTGGAAGTGCTTGAGAAAACGGGCGTTTCACCGTCTGAAGTCGCGGCGCTGGGCATTACCAACCAGCGCGAAACGACGCTGGTGTGGGACCGGGAAAACGGAAAACCAGTTTATCCTGCGATTGTCTGGCAGTGCAGGCGGACGGCGGCATTGTGCGAGACCCTGAAGAAAGAGGGTCATGAAGCCTTTATCCGAAAGACGACAGGGCTTGTGGTGGACGCCTATTTTTCAGCTACCAAAATTCAGTGGATTTTAAACAATGTTCCAGGGACGCGGGAAAGGGCGGAACGCGGTGAACTCTGCTTTGGAACTGTGGACACCTGGCTGATCTTTAATTTGACCAGGGGAAAGGTACATGCCACGGATGTCTCCAACGCCAGCCGTACCATGCTGCTTAATCTCGACACCCTGGACTGGGATGAAGGGCTGCTGGAAATCTTCGGGATTCCGAGAAGCATGCTGCCGGAAATCAAGCCTTCTTCAGGCGTCATTGGGTGGACGGATCCAGCCATCTTTGGCGGCGTCCGGCTGCCTATATCAGGTGTCGCCGGCGATCAGCAGGCTGCGCTGTTCGGCCAGCGCTGCTTTGAGCCAGGCGAGGTGAAAAACACCTATGGAACGGGCTGCTTTATACTGATGAATACAGGACATAAGCGTGTGGCTTCAGAGTCCGGGCTGCTGACAACGGTGGCATGGCGCATTGGGGAGGCTGAGGCGGCTTATGCTCTTGAGGGTTCAATTTTTATTGGCGGCGCAGCGGTTCAGTGGCTCAGGGATGAGCTGCAGCTGATCCGGACAGCGCGGGAAAGTGAAGAGATTGCCAAGCGGACTTCGGATACGGGCGGCGTTTATGTCATTCCGGCATTCACCGGTCTCGGCGCGCCCTATTGGGATATGTATGCCAGAGGCGCTATAGTCGGGTTGACCAGAGGCTCAGGCAGAGACCAGATTGTCCGTGCGACGCTGGAAGCTATTGCCTACCAGACCCGGGATGTCGTAGAGGCCATGAGCGGGGACTCTGCCGTCGCCCTGAGTGCTTTGAAGGCCGATGGCGGCGCGACCGAAAACGAATTTCTCATGCAGTTTCAGGCGGACCTCCTCGGTGTGGCGCTGGACCGGCCGGTGGTCATGGAATCGACGGCACTGGGTGCGGCGCTTCTCGCGGGACTGGGTGTCGGGATCTACCCATCCCTCGCGGCGCTTAAAGCCTTGGGGTCGGCAGCGAAGCGATTTGAGCCTCAAATGGAGGAAGGGCAGCGAAGTGCGCTTTACGCCGGCTGGAAAAAGGCGGTCAGCATGGTAAGGGAAAACCACTGATGGAACGGCCGGAGCAGGGCTGACAAGCGGTTAAGTGGAAGGGGGCAATCTGCGTGAGCTGCGGGAAGAGATCTGAAATGCCAGAAACCACTGAAAACAAAGTTGACAGCCTTTACGACGTCGTGATCGTAGGTGCCGGAATTGTAGGCGCATTTCTGGCTTATGAGCTGTCCAAAACCTGCTGGAAGGTCGCGGTTGTCGAAAAGGAGCCGGATGTTGCACTGGGCGCAAGCAAGGCCAACAGCGGCATTATCCATGCCGGGTACGATCCGGAGCCCGGGACGTTAAAAGCAAGTCTGAATGTCGAAGGAAGCCGTCTGTATGAAGGGTTGTCCCGTGAACTGTCCTTTGGCTATAAGAAAACAGGCTCTTTTGTAGTGGCGCTGACAGAACAAGAGGAACATGCACTGACCGGATTGATGGAACGCGGCCGTAAAAACGGCGTTGAGGGCATTGAGCTGCTCAGCGGCTTGGAGGCGCGTTCTCTTGAGCCTAGCTTGACGAATAAGGCGTTGAGAGTCCTGATGGCGAAGTCTACTGCGGTGGTGGATCCCTGGGAAGTGGCGATAGCGGCTTTGGAGAGTGCAGTTGACAATGGGGTCCGGTTGTTGCTGGGCACTTGTGTGACAGGCGTTTCAACGCCCATGCCTGGTTCATCCGAAGCACCCTTTGAACTGGAAACCACGCAAGGGCGACTGTTTGCGAAGGTCGTCGTCAACGCTGCCGGTGTTCACGCTGGGGAAATGTCAGCGCTGCTGTCCGGCGGATCAGCGGAGTTTGAGATTATCCCGAGGCGCGGGCAATATTTTGTCCTGGACAAAGCAGCAGGACCACTTGTCAAACGAGTGATTTATCCTGCGCCGAGCGCTTTGGGAAAAGGCGTCCTGGTTATTCCGACGCTTCATGGGAATATCATGGTTGGACCGGATAATGAAACACTGAGCGCTGAAGAGGCTGAGTCAGTGCAGACTACGGCAGGAGGACTCGCCTATGTCCGGGATAGGGCAGCGCTGATCGTCCCAGGAATTCCCTTTCATCTGGGGATCGCGAATTTTTCAGGCATTAGGGCAGAAACAACGGAAAAAGACTTTATTATCAGAGCGGCAAAGTCTCATTCAAGGTGGATTCACGCCGCGGGGATCAAATCGCCGGGGCTGTCAGCGGCACCTGCCATTGCGGGCAGGCTTCTTTCTCTGATCCGGGAGTGCCTTCCGGCTTACAGTCTTAAACCGGATTTCAGACCGGGCCGTCGTCCGAGACCTGTTCTGGCCGAAATGACATCTGAGAGGCGACGTCAGCTTATAGCTGAAAATCCTATGTTTTCACATATCGTCTGCCGCTGCGAGATGGTCAGTGAGGCAGAAGTTGTGGACTGTATTCATCGCTCGGTTGGGGCAAGAACCCTGAACGGCGTCAAGCGGAGGGTCAGACCGGGTGGCGGGCGCTGCCAGGGCGGTTTCTGCGCGCCGAGAATCCTGGAGATCCTGTCCCGGGAGCTGGGTATTCCGGAAACGGAAATATGCCTGGAACATATTGGCAGCCACGTGGTCTTTGGAAAAAGGGGGACATCCTTGTGACGCCTTCAAATTGGACGACATTAAGTGATGCGCCGCCGAGTCTGCTCGTGATCGGTGCCGGACCGGCGGGGTTATCCGCTGCCATTGAAGCCAAACGCTGCGGTGTGGACCGCGTGCTCGTCGTAGATCGGGAACGGGAGCCGGGTGGCATACTCAATCAGTGCATTCACGCAGGATTTGGACTGTTTCATTATGGCGAAGAGTTGACAGGCCCTGAGTACGCAGAGCGTCTGGTAAATTCGGCTGAGGAATCCGGTGTCGAGATCATGCAGGAAACTTTTGTGGCGACATTAGATCACGATTTAAATGCGGTGCTGTTCAGCAAGTCTCAAGGCTATTTCCAGGTTAAGACCAAAGCTGTTGTATTGGCTATGGGATGCCGCGAGAGAACACGCGCTGCAGTTGCAGTGCCAGGAACCCGACCGGCAGGCGTGTTTTCTGCCGGAACAGCACAGCGGCTGATCAATATTGAGGGGTATGCCCTTGGTCAGAGAGCTGTCATTGTGGGTTCTGGAGACATAGGCCTTATCATGGCCAGGCGGCTGACGCTGGAAGGTGTGGATGTCGCTGCGGTTGTTGAGATTCGAGAGACGCCGTCCGGGCTGCCAAGAAACGTCTCCCAGTGTCTGAAAGCTTTTTCAATTCCGCTGTTGTTAAGTCATAGAGTTGCAGCAATCGAAGGGACATCCAGAGTCACCGGTGTTGTGGTGGAGTCCCTTGCCGGCGGCGCACCTGAACGGATTGCGTGCGACTTGGTTCTGTTTTCAGTTGGACTAATCCCTGAGAACGAGTTGTCCGCCATGACAGGCGCTGAGCTGCTGGGCGGCACCAATGGCCTTCAACTCACCGGGGAAATGCAGACCTCGGTGCCTGGACTGTTTGCCTGTGGCAATACGTATCGTGTTTATGATTTGGTGGATGAGGTTTCACGGGAGGCAGGCATAGCGGGGCGGGCAGCTGCGGCTTATTTGGGGTGTCGGAAGTACAGTGCTCCGGGCGGTGCAGATCATGCCAATTTTGGCAGGACAACTTCGTCAAGTTTCAGGACAAAGACAGTATTGGGACGGGACCGCGACGAAGCTTCGCAGTTTTCGCATTCTGAGAAAGCCCCGCTGCTTTTGGCTGCGGACGTGGATGAGAGTGTGACAGACGAGCCTTTGCGCTGTATTATTTGTCCAAAAGGATGCCGAATGGGGCTGGGACCCGGCGGTGAGATCACAGGCTATAAATGCAGGCGCGGTTATGAATTCGCTCTTCAGGAGCTTCGTGATCCCAGCGCGGTATTGACAGCAACGGTAGCTATAGAGGGTGGCACATGGCCAAGACTGCCTTGCAAGACCACAAAAGCAATACCTCGGGCACTGCTAAGGACAGCGGCGGCTGCGTTGTCAAAACTGTCTGTTTCCGCTCCGGTGACGCTCGGCGACATTCTGTTGCGGGATTTGGGCGGACTGGGTGTTGATGTGGTCGCGACCCGGTCGATGAAGCAGATGCAGCCCTAATGGAAAAATTGAAGAATAATAAAAGGGGAAGCGTGTGCTGTCAGCCCAATGAATGGGCGGTGCACCTGCTTCCCCTATATTTCTCGTGCTGCTTAATCGCTGAAGCTTAAGTCCGGTAATGATGGTCCCGCTCACTGGCTAACCTTTTGCGGGACAAAGTATGGTCGATCTCAAACGCTCTTCTGACAACACGGCTTTGGGAATGGATGCCCGAACCGTCTTTTTTGGATCGACAATCTGACTGATCTTGAGGTCCACATAAAGGCTGGCCAGAAGATAAGCTTCCTCGAAGGTCATATCCAAGCCGTCTTTAATGAGGCTGACCGCCTGCTCTGTGGCTTCGCGAAGGGCTTTATCCACTGTATCCCCCGAAGCGATGACCATAAAGGCATCTGGCGTCTCGAGCATAGGCCATTTCTGGATAGCGCCGGGAATGAGGTCTGTGGTCAACTCAACCAGCGCCTCGACTTCAAGTCCAGTGAAGCACAGTTCCCCGTCACCCATGGCAGCGTGGCAATCCCCAAGGGCCAAGAGCGCGCCGTCCGTGTTGACCGGCAGGTACAAAATGCTTCCGGACGTAATATCACGAGTATCCATGTTCCCGCCGTGGGTCCAGGGTGAAGCAGTGCCCCAGGTTCCGGAATCCGCGGATGGGGCGGTGCCTATGACCCCAATCATGGGATCGATTGGGAATTCGAAGGTATTGAAGCGGCAGATCTTATTCTCGATAGGAAGGACTTTGATAATCCCTTTTTCCACGAGATCACCAAGGACACCTTCGCCCGGTACGACCATAGCGATGCCGCGGTTGGCGACCTGAATGTCATGTATGGTAATTTTCAACAAGTCTCCAGGCTTGGCACCCTCGACAAAGATAGGTCCGGTTGCAGGATTCAGTCGATCATAATCGATTTCAGACAAGGTTTGTTCTTCAGAAAAAATCTGTTCGTGAAAGCAGTCGTGGGTCTTGACTGAAAAGCGTTCGCCTGGAAAAACAGACCCAATGGCCTGCATTTTGGGTGAAAAGGCGTAAAGACATGAGCCGCCGTCGAAATGCTTCACTGGAACACCTCCGAAAGGATTGTGCGTTGGACTCAAATTTAGTTTCCGGTTATGACTTTAATTAATTCATCCAGAGGCATGCCGGAAGTGACTTCAAAAGTGCCTGCCTTGAGTTTGGAACCCAGTTTTAATGCCTCTACCCGTTGAATAAAGGTTTGGGTGTCTTTAACCAGTCCTTTTTCGACGAGGAGCTTGGCAATGGCATACCCGGTTGAACCACTCTTGATCTCGATTGTCATTTTTTCTCCGCTAGGAGCAGGCGTCCCTGTTGAAGGCGGTTGAGTCCCGGAGTTGTTGGAGGTCGAACCGCCCGCCGGCAGTGTGTTTACTGAGGGCTGAACCTCAGAGGCTGAATTGTCCGGCGCGGTGCCTTCTGATGGTGCTTCTCCTTCAGGAAGGCCGTTTTCAGGCGCCTCCCCCAGTGAGATTTCGGGTGGCTGAGCCTTTGCGAGGGCGTTGGAGTATGTCATGGAGTCAGATATTTTCCAAGAGACCGTTCCGATGATTAATACAATGATCACCAGCGTAATCAACGTGTCGCTGAGATCGTAAAGGATGTCTTTAAATTTATCACCCATAGATACCCTCCTGTTTCTGTTTAACTTTGATCTGCTTATCACAAGAATAGCACAAAGTCAGCCTCAAGGAAACTGACCCTGGCTCTTCGTCAGAAGTTTGTCACCAATTTTTAACGCCCGGGTCTTCTCTGAAAGGACTGCAAGTTTGGTGACTTCCACGTTTGGGGAGTGTCATTTCGCCTTTCAGCGTGTTACAATTAAATATGAATGTGTTTTACAGCAGAAGGAGGGGATGACATGCCCGAATTTTTTAAGATGACATCCATTCATTATAAAATGACTGAGACTTTTCTTGAGAACCATGCCCAAGAAGCGGCACCGGTTTATTCCCTGCTGGAATTTCAGGGAACAAAAATCAAAAGCGTTCCTGAAAATGTTGAAGTTTTCCTGTATGGCAATCTCGACGGCATCACTGGTATGATGCTGTTTTTAACACCTGAACATCTCTTTATCCTTTCAGAGGATCGAGGATTGATGGGCAAGTATGACTTTCTGAAGCTTATTCGAAGTAATAGGCCCAAATGGGTCAAAGGCAATCACAGCGCTGTGCTTCAGGTGATTCAGATTTCCAGGCCATTTTCCACACTGATGGCTTCCAATGACATCCTGGTCATGAAGGCGCTGCAGATGCCGGAAGACGACAAAGACAGAAAAGATAACGCCTGTCACCTGCCGGAGGCTCTGGATCTCAAAGCGGCCGCTGCGCTGATGCAGCGCATTGAAAAGGAATTTTCCAGCCACCCGAGCTCAATAAACAGGTTAAAGCAGAGAATTGTCCAGCGTGTCTCGGACGGGGATCAGTTTTTTTGTGAGGCAGAAGGTGAACTGATCGCACATGGTGCCATTGAATATTATACGCCTGATGCTGCTGTGCTGGGAGGCATATACGTTGATCCGGCAATGCGGGGCCGCGGGTGTGGTACTTATGTGACCTGTGAGCTGATGAAGAGGACCTTTGAAAAAAACTTAATTCCAAAGCTATGTGTGTATTCTGACAACCTTGAGGCCTACCGTGTCTATGAGGCCCTCGGATTCAACACTGATGCAAAATTGCTCGAAATCCATTTGGAGTATGATAGGAGCTGAAAAATTGAAACAAATAACCATTGGAACCAATGAACAGGGTCAGAGATTTGACCGCTATCTGCTAAAACTGCTCGGTCGCGCGAATCGATCCACCATTTATAAACTCATGAGAAAAAACACCTTTAAGGTCAACGGAAAAAAGGTAGAGCCTGAATACTTTCTTCAATCCGGGGATCAGGTCAACATCTATCTCAGTGATGAAACGTTCGATTCGCTGGTAACGGAAACCCAGCAGGTCACTCCTGAGAAAGTCTCCCTTGAAATTGTGTACGAGGATGATGAGATTCTGATCGTCAATAAACCGAAGGGGATGCTGACACATCCGGATAAGACAGAATATAAACGCACGTTGTCCTCAAAGGTTCAAATCTATTTGAGCCATCTCTCAACGAGAACCTTCAAGCCGGCTCCTGTACACAGACTGGACAAGAATACGAGCGGCCTTGTTCTTTTTGCCAAGACTTACGATTCGCTGAAGCGCTACAACGCGTTGATGCGAGATCGAAAAATCGGGAAGTACTATCTATGTGTCACGGAGGGCATCATTAACAGGCCTGGAGAAATCAAGGGTTATCTGTTAAAAGATGAGGACCGGAATAAGGTCAGAATCGTCAAGTATGATTCAGATGACACAAAATATTTCCATACACGCTATCAGCCGCTCGAAGTCAGGGGCGGATTCACAGTACTTGAAGTGGAGCTGATGACAGGAAGAAGCCACCAGATCAGAGCATCGCTTGCCTCAATAGGACATCCTATTGTCGGAGACTTGAAATATGGGGCTTCCAGACGTCAGGACGTCATGAATCAAATGCTCCATGCCTATAAACTCGTTATTGAAGATCGTGTCTTTGAAAACCGTTCGCAGGAGCTGGATCAATTTATTGAGTCATTGCCGCCTGCAACACGTTAGGTAAATGCTGCAGCGGTCATAGATAGAATCCTTGCGTAAGGGGTGTGAGTACAAATGCACAGCTTTCAATCCATTTGTAAACTGATCGACCGGTTTGACTATGGCGGAGCGCTTGATATTCTGGAGGAAATTGGGCTCAGAGATACTGACCCCGCAATTTTACTCGATTCCTGCCGTTCAGCAGTGAACTTTGATTTTAAAACAGCTCTGGTAAAGCTGGAGCGTCTGGGCGGCGATTGTGCTAAAGACAAAAGTGTCCTCCGGCTGAAAAAAAATCTTCAGCAGCTGATTTCGGGAACGCCGGAGGCAGTCTTTTCCGAATTGCTTGAAAACACCAGATTTCAGCTGGTCAACGAGGAGTATATAGATTTTCTTGGCCGTGCCTATCGTTTTAAGGAGGCAGTTTTCAAGTATGTTTTTGTGGAGCGTCACTTGCAGCAGCAGAACTTTTCTATGCATATTGAAGCTATGCAAAAGCGAAGTATAATGAAAATTTTGAGGAAAAGATATAAAATTTACAATGCCAACGTTGTCTTTGCGATCACGACCTATATCAACCGCCATTTGGAAGATACCCGCTATGATGAGATTGCCAGAATTCTCAATTCCAAGAGAATGACAGATATGATTGAGCTTCGGAATGATTCCATTGTTGGCCATGGCTTTTCAGGGATCAGCCGCAGTGAGCTGATAAAAGTCTACGGCGATCCCTATACTGCCCTCAAGGAATTCAGAAAATGTTTGGAATTGCTTGGTATGCAGATCAACGGGTCCAAATATGAGGAGGTCAATGACCTTATTGTAGGTCAGCTTAAAGCAATAAATCAGAAGGGCGGTTCGAATCACTCGCCTGACGGGGAAAGGGGATCACGCTGTTGAACCAGGACAAGTTGATAAGGGTCGCGGTTGAAGGACAGGTCCGCTATGTGCCGGAAGGGACCATGGTGAAAACTCTGTCCGATGCGTTTCAAACAGTCGCTCGGCCGCTGATCGTCGCCGCCAAAATCGACAATGCTTTAAGGGAATTGACGACAACTATCGTCGAAAATGTTGAAATCGAATTTATTGACCTTTCACATCAGGACGGCATACGAATATATCAGAGAAGTCTCCTTCTGGTGCTTTTGAGAGCAGCTATAGAGTGTTTTTCGGATATCCACCTAACTGTTGAGCACTCCCTCAACAAAGGTCTTTATATTGAAGTGCATTACAACAGGGCTTTGACAGATGATGATGTCTTTGAAATTCGTCAGCGTATGTCCGCTATCATTGACAGCGGCGAACTGTTCATGAAAAAGAGCGTTTCCAAGCAAGAAGCCGCAGCTATTTTTGAAGACCTGAGAATGGGATCAAAAAAACGACTTCTGGATTACAGAAGCAGTGACACTATCAACGTTTATTCCCTCGGCTGGATGACCAACTATTTCTATGGTTACATGGTGCCGAGCACGCGGTATCTGTCATTGTTCGATTTAAAGCGTTATGCCGATGGTTTAATCCTCCTCCACCCTGACAAGTTCACCCAGACAACGCTTCCCGAGTATGTGGAGCAGGAAAAACTCGCGCAGATTTACAGAGAATCTGAAGCCTGGGCACGCATCCTTGATGTCAGTTATGTCTACAACCTGAATGACATGATCGTCGAGGGAAGACATGCGGAAATGATCCGGATTGCTGAAGCACTGCACGAAAAGAAAATCGCTCAGATCGCAGATCAGATTCTGCAAAGCGGAAAGCGCGTCATATTGATAGCAGGCCCCTCCTCGTCAGGTAAAACCACCTTTGCCCACCGCTTGATGATCCAACTCAGAGTTAACGGTCTCAGGCCGGTGACCCTCGGTACAGATGATTATTTTGTCGATAGAGCACATACGCCTTTGGATGAGAGCGGTGATTATGATTTTGAAGCTCTGGAAGCTGTAGACATTGAAAAATTTAATGATGATGTGAGACGACTCCTTGCAGGTGAAGAAGTGAACTTGCCAAGTTTTAACTTTTTGACCGGCGAAAGGGAATACAATGGACGAAAACTCAAGATAGATGCGGATCAGCCGCTCGTCATTGAAGGCATTCATGGGCTAAACGAAAAAATGACTGAAATGCTTGACAAGAAAACTAAATTTAAAATCTACATCAGTGCATTGACCCAGTTGAATATTGATGAGCACAACCGAATCCCGACTACGGATTCCAGACTGATTAGAAGAATTATAAGGGATCACCGAACCAGAGGACATTCCGCTGAGGCGACTATTCAACGCTGGCCATCTGTGAGGCGTGGAGAAGAGCGCAATATCTTCCCATTCCAGGAAGAGGCAGACATCATGTTCAACAGTTCAATGGTCTACGAATTGGCAATTCTTAAGAAATATGCTGAACCGCTCTTAAGGAGTATTGATGAAAAAAGTTCTGAGAGAATTGAAGCAAAGCGGCTCCTGAAGTTTTTGAGCTATTTTGTTTCCATAGATTCAGACCAGGATGTACCTTCAACCTCAATCCTAAAAGAGTTTATTGGCGGCAGCTGCTTTTGAAATTCAAAATATTCAATTCTTAAAGACTTAGCAGGGGTGATGGTGGATGGAAGTCATTTCAAAGCAGCTGAATCGCGTACAGACCGGATTTCTCAAGCCTCCGCTTTCCTTTATGCTGCTGCTTGGACTGCTGACGCTGTATCAGAGACACTATGACATCCTGGATCAATTTCTGGAAGTGCCATGGCTCAGCGGCCTTGTCATCTTGTTTCATATGACGACCGTTATTGTGCTTATGGCCCTTTATAACATATCCTATTACATGTTTATTCGGGACCATAAGGTTGGAAGCTTGATCTATTCAGTAGGATTTTCAGTCGCTTTGACGGCCTACTTGATCCATCTGCTTATTGACTTTGGGGGGCCGGGACTTTTGGAATTTCCCGTGAATGTTTCCTCTAGTCTGCTTGCCGGTGGGTACCTGGTATTTTTCCTGTCGGCTCTGGCGGCGGAATGGATTCCGTCAGACCGCAAGTTTATTTTGAAACAGGTTAAAATCACAAAACTATTACCGGTTGTTCCTGTCGTTCTGACCCTGCTTGTCGTCCTGTTCCTGTATCAAGATTCAATCAACAACCCCGTGACAGCCGAGATTTCAAAACTTCTTTCACTGACAATGGATTATTTATCAGCGGTCGTTGTGCTGTTATTAATGATGATGGCATTTCGCCATGCCTATATTGATGACGACTATAGATATCTGGGTGTCGTTGTAGGTTATGTCAGCCTGTTTTTTTCGAAAGCGTTTGCTATCCTGGGCTTCAATAATGGGGCAGGTGCGCCTTTCCTTTCCATTTTGCTTAGCTTGACCGGAATCGCGCTGCTGCTTCTTGAGTTCTACCGAAAGGGCATTGGTGATCCGCTTAACGACATTGAAATGAAGGAAAAGCAGATTGCCCTATATGCAAATAATCTGGATCGGGTTATTCAAAAACGAACGAAAGAAATTTTTGACCGCAACAGAAAGTTTGAGACAGAGCTTGAGTACGCCAGGAATATTCAGCAATCTCTCTTGCCTGATCAGCGCTTTGCCATCAAAAATGCGGCCTTTGTGACAGGGTATTTTCCTTGTGAGGACCTGAGCGGCGACTTTTATGATATCTATAGAATCGATGATGATCATGTGGGTATGTATATTTTGGATGTTTCAGGCCATGGGATCTCAGCAGCGCTCATGACCATGTTCTGCAACAATTATATTAAATCTACCGAAAGGCTGATCAAGCGGTATCGTGGATTGAAACCCCATAAGAACCTATCGAATTTTTACGAAGAATTCAATCGCATGAATTTTCCTGACGAAATGCACATGGTCATCTTTTTTGCAGCCTACTGTTTGTCAGACAGAACGTTGACCTATTGCTCCGGTGGCATGAATTGTCAGCCATTTATAATATCCAGGGATGGAGAATTCAAAACTTTGGATGAGAGTTTGGGCTTTCCGATATGCAAGTTCAGCGATTTATATAAACCCGAATATCAAAGTGCCACAGTGGAACTGAAGCCCGGGGATCGAGTTGTCTTTTACACAGATGGTCTGATTGACATGGATAAAAATAGGGTCATGGATCAGGTTGGTCTTGAAGAATTTATGTCAGATCACATTGAACTGTCTCTAAAAGCCCTTAATGAGCGCTTGATAGGTCGTATCTATCCTAAAATGGATAAATTGAAAGATGACATTAGCTATTTTATTATGGAAATTGAATAGTCAGCAATGGCGGTAAACACATGAGTCTTGACGGGCGCTTCGAATGGGGGACAAATTATGGCTATCGATGAAATACTGGTGGTAAAAAGCTTGGAACAGATCAAAGCGTTATCAAGTCCCTATAGGATCAAAATTATTGAAGCCTTTGAAAACAAACCGGCGAGTGCTAAAGATATCTCTAAAAAAATGGGTGAGCCCCACGGCCGTGTTAACTACCACATTAAAACACTCGCCGGTGTAGGGATCCTTAAATTGGTAGAGGTACAGGTCAAGCAAGGCGTCGTCGAAAAATACTATATGCCTGTAGCGGAATCCATCTTGCTGGATGCCTCAGCAATCCACCCGGAAGACGCTAAAATGAAAGAAAGCTTTGGAAAAGCAACAGCTGCAATTTTTGAGAAGATCTCAAAAGAATTCTATAACTCAATTAACAGCAAAGGGATCACTCAGCCAAGAAAAATCAATTACGATTATGAATACTATTTGACGCAGGAAGAGGCGGACGAATTGAATCAAAGATTATTGGAGGCCATGAAGACTTTTTTGGCAGACAAAAAAGAGATCCGGCCAGAAACGGCGCCTTATTTTGCAGCGAGCATGATTATTCCGATGGAGCACGATGCTTTCAAAAAAGAGGATGAATTGCCAAAGAAATAGAATTAATCAGCTCTGAAGGCCGGGTATAAAGGAGATGAACTATGTATATTGGTTGCCATTTATCAATCGCGAAAGGCTTTGAGTCAGCGGTTAAAGAAGCAATATCTATTGGTGCAAATACCTTTCAATTTTTTACAAGAAACCCCAGGGGCGGCAGTGCAAGAGCAGCAGATCCCCAAGATTACGAGAAGGCAGCTGAACTTATGCAGACGCACGGGTTTGGCCCATTGCTTGCCCACGCGCCCTATACCATGAATCTGGCTGCAGCTGATCCCAAAGTATTCGATTTTGCCAAGCGTTCTTTCAAGGAAGATCTTGAAAGAATGGAGGCGTTTCCGGCAACACTGTATAATTTTCATCCTGGCTCACACGTGGGACAAGGTGTGGAAAAGGGGATCGAACTGATCTCCGGCATCATTAATGAGACGCTGACAGGCAGCGAAACAACGACATTATTGCTCGAAACTATGTCCGGAAAGGGCTCGGAGGTCGGCTTTACCTTCGAACAGCTCAAAGAAATCATTGACCGCGTGAATTATCAGGAAAAAATGGGCATATGCCTGGATACGTGTCATATTTTTTCTGCAGGATATGATTATATTCATCAGATGGATCAGGTCCTGGAAGAGTTCGATAAAATTATTGGATTGGATCGGCTAAAAGCTATTCATTTCAACGATTCTATGACACCGTTCAACGCAAAAAAGGATCGTCATGAAAAGCTGGGAAAAGGATTGATTGGGCTTGAGCCATTGATTCGGTTTATTGAGCATCCAGTCATTCGCCCGCTTCCAATACTCCTTGAGACACCTAATGAACCGGAGGGCTATGCTGAAGAAATTGCCCTGATCAAGGGACGCATGGGGGTATGATTGCCTGCCATCGGTTAGAACAAGCGGCAAGAGACCTCGGTATTCCCATGGTTGGGGTCGTGGATGCCATTGAAATGCAGGTGCCCCAGGAAGCGCTTTTAAGACGGATAAGAGCTGGCGAACTAAGCGGGTTCGAACCTGAACTGGAAATGGTCGGTATGCCGGAAAAAGTCATGCCGGGCGTCCGGTCTATAGTGGTCATAGGGTTGCCGTACGAGCTCTATAAATCCAGGACGGAAGATCCGGAGGCCGTTTGCGAGATATCTTCTATGGCGTGGGGATATGATTACCATGATCTGGTGAGGGAAAAGCTTATAGCTTTGGGTGAGTGGCTGGCTGGACACGGCAGCGGTGAATGCATGGTGTTTTGCGATACGGGGCCGTTAAACGACCGTTATCTCGCATTTTTGGCCGGGTTAGGCACCTATGGACGTCATCAGCTGCTGATTAATTCGACTTACGGAAGCGCTGTGGTCTTTGGCTATCTGCTCACACGCGGACGGATCGAATCCTCACCGCCTCAGCTGACCCAGCCGTATTCGGAATGCGGGGCGTGCAGAATTTGCCAGGAAGCGTGTCCAACAGGCGCTCTTTGCGGTGAGTTTGAGTTTGTGACCTCTCGTTGTATTTCCAGTCTGACTCAGCAAAAAAGGACATTAACAATGACAGAAGCAGTTTGGATAGGCCCCGCCCTTTATGGATGCGAAAGTTGTCAGAAAGCCTGTCCTAAAAATAGAGTGTCTTCTGACACTGTATTGTTGAGATCCATGTCGCCTAATCAACTGAATCCATTTGAACTTTTGAATTCCAATAAAAAAGATTTTCAACAAAAGTTCCGCCATCATGGTTTTTCGTGGAGAGGCTTAAAAACACTTCAAAGAAATGCCGTGATCAATATTTATAACAGTCAGAATTTGGTGCTCATTGAAAAGCTGAGGCAATGGGCAGTTGAAAGAGCTCTTCCGGACCATCTGAAACAGGTAATTGAAATGATGGAAGGGGACTAGGAAAGCGTTGATCCGAAAAATCCGACAGGTTCAGGTTTGAAGATGCTAAAGTGCGAATAGTCCGCCAACCGTAAACAAAATGTAATTTTCCTCGTTAAGTGTCCGCCCTTGAACTCGCAGGAATCGAGTGATAGACTTAGAGCGTCTTAAACGTTCACTAAACAATGTCACATTGGTGATGATGTTAAACTGACGAAAAGGGGAATTCATATGTCAAACATACACGAATTGAATTATCTCAAAGAAAATCTGGAAGCATTAAAAGCAGACGGCGTTTATCGCAAGCTGCCTGTACTGGAAGGCCCGAACGAAGCTGAAGTCATTTTGAACGGCAAACAGGTCATCAATCTTTCCTCAAACAACTACCTGGGCTTTGCAAATCACCCGCGCCTTAAGGCAGCAGCGATTCAGGCCATTGAAAAATATGGCGTCGGGTCAGGCGCAGTTAGAACCATCATAGGAAATATGGATCTGCATGAGGCTCTCGACAAAAAACTGGCGGAGTTTAAGCGCGAAGAAGCGGTCATGAGCTTCCAATCGGGATTTAACTGTAATGCGGGTGCAATTCAAGCTATTACCGCTGACGGGGATCTTATCGTTTCGGATGAGCTGAACCATGCGTCAATCATCGATGGTACAAGACTTTCCAAAGCGGGAAGAGCAGTTTACAAGCACAGTGACATGAACGATCTGGAGCGGGTTTTGAAGGAACGCCGCGGCTCTTATAAGAACTGTCTTATCATCACAGACGGTGTGTTCAGTATGGACGGCGACATAGCGCCGCTTCCGGACATTGTCAATCTCGCAGAGCGCTATGAGTGCATGACCTATGTGGATGATGCCCATGGCTCAGGCGTTCTCGGTGAAAGCGGCCGCGGTACCGTCGACCACTTTGGACTCCACGGTCGCGTCGATTTCACAATTGGTACGCTGTCAAAAGCGATTGGTGTTATTGGTGGTTATGTCGCCGGCAGTGAAACCATGAGAGATTGGCTCAGCCATCGCGGCAGACCGCTTCTCTTTTCGACTTCGCTTCCTCCTGCAGCAGTCGGTGCCATTCTTGAAGCCCTGAATATGTTGACAACCTCTACGGAGTATACAGACCGACTCTGGGAAAACGCCAAATACTTCAAAAAAGGCATGTCATCACTTGGCTATAACATAGGACACAGCCAGACGCCAATCACGCCTGTCATGATTGGGGACGAAGCTAAAACTATGCAGTTCTCCAAAACGTTGTTTGACCTTGGTGTTTACGTTTCTCCAATCGTATTCCCAACCGTTCCGAAGGGGACAGGCCGCGTGCGGGTTATGGTAACTGCGGCACACACAAAAGAGCAGCTCGACCGCGCTGTTGAGATTTTTGAGAAAGCCGGAAAGCAGCTGAATATTCTCTAAACACTTCACGGAAATAAAGACGCTCAGAACACTATTACAGGGTTCTGAGCGTCTTTTGTATAGTCGGTTATGTCAATCGATCTACTGGAATTTAGTCAGAATCCAGTAGGTGATCCCGCTGACAGAGGCACTCAAGAAGCTGCCCCATACCAGGTCGATGAGTGTTATGGGAAGCGGCCACCCTTTAAGTGTGGCTAAGTTAGTCAAATCATAGGTCGCATAGGTCAGAAAGCCAAAGAAGGCACCTGCACCCAGGGCGTAGCGCAGACTTTCCTTTGCGAGGGCGGGTTCAATGACAAAGAAGACCAGACCGCTTATAAAAACTCCATAAAAAATAAGAGCTGCCGGCCAGTTGACCTTTTCTGCCATAAGTGCGCCCAGATAATGGCGGTATAGTTTTGAAGCGATTACGCCAAGCCAGACCAAGTCGATCGCGAAAAAGACGACAAGTGCAGTAAGATAAGTTTTGATTGGCAAAGTCCATCACGCTCCTGCTGTATTTTAAAGTATTTATACCCATTTTTGAGGTCCGCTGACCACGCTGTAACCAGATCTGAAAATTCGCTGACTGTTAGAACTTGTTTTGAAATGACAACCTGGTTGAAAAATGACGGATAATCAGGTATCATTTTAGTGCCTTGTAAATTCAAAAACTAAAACATTTAATTGAAATTTAATTCAGATGGTACCTGGATTTAATTATTGTTCAGTAGAATTTGTGGAGAAACCAAATCAACAGACTATCGCAGTAAAATTGGAACAACATCAGACGGATGTCTGAAGCGGAGGCAAATACCATGAAGAAAGTCTTAATTTTAACAGCCTCGACAGGTGAAGGCCATAATGCGGCAGCGCGTTCCCTGGAGTTGAAATTCAGGGAGGCAGGTTATGAAACCAGGACTATGGATTTGTTTAAAGAAACCAGCCGCGCCTTGAATGTCGTTGTAGAAGATGGATACAAGGTTCTGGCCAACAGGCTGCCATCCCTTTATGGATTTATGTACAGGGCGCTCAATAGGAAGAGCATTAACCATCGCTTTCTCAGATATAGTATGTTTGTGATCAAACGCAGACTCTATGACAATGTCAAATCATTGAATCCATCTATTATTGTAGGCACACACCCATTTGCGGTGGGGATCATTTCGGATCTCAAAGCCAGAGGCAAGATCAACGCTAAATTCTTTTCTGTTGTGACGGATTTTAAAGCGCATTATGCCTATCTTTCTCCGGAAGTAGATGCCTATATAACAGGCAGCGAGTATACCAAAGATTCGCTGATCGAAATGGGCGTACCGCCTGAAATTATTCATCCTTACGGGATCCCGGTGAAGGAGGAATTTCAGACTTATCAGCCTAAATCGCCTGAATTTTTAAAATTGATTGAGGATTTCAAAGTTCTGGTCATGGGCGGAAGCATGGGCTCAAAAGATATAGCGCGTGTCGTTCAATCTCTGACAGAAAGCGAAGCCAGATATCAACTTCTCGTCATTTGCGGCAGAAATGAGACTTTGAAGACTATGCTTGAGAGTAATTACCAGTCTGCAATAGCCTCAGGCAAGCTGAAAGTCTACGGCTTTACAAGAGAAGTGTCCATGCTAATGGATTTTTGCGATGTCATTGTCACAAAGCCAGGCGGGCTGACTACCACAGAGGCGCTCTCAAAACGAATCCCTATGATAATACCTTTTGCTATTCCAGGTCAGGAATTTGAGAACACAGAATTTTTAATTGAAACCGGTGCTGCAATTTATGTTGATAATATTGAGCAAATCGGTGAGGAACTGGAACGTTTAAGAAAAGACAAAACACTTTATTTGTCTATGATCGAGAGTATGGACAATATTTCAAGACATTATTCCACTGAAAAAATTGTTAATCTTGCGGATCAGCTTCTGATTAAAAATGAGTGGATGTCATAGAGATGAGTACCGTTATGTCGGAATGCGATATTCTTGTATTGTCGGCGTCTTTTGGGTGGGGCCACAACAGTGTTGCGGCTGCGATTTGTGAACACTTGAAGTTAGAGGATAACAGTCTGCAGGTGTGTATCAAAGACATTATGGATATTTTCGCACCGAGGATCAAACCCTTCGGTACTGCTTTTTATAATATGTTGACACGGAATAGTCCGAGTCTATACAATGTTTTATACAATATCAAACGGGATCATCCCAATAACTTTCTGGATGAAATTATTTATGACAGATATATAGATCGCTTTGGCGACTATCTGCTTGAAGTTAAGCCTAAACTGATAATTTCAACTTTTCCCCTTGGCTCTGGATTTGTATCTCGCGCAAAGGATAAATTTGATATTCAGATTCCTTTGATTACTGCCATTACAGATGTCGTGGACAGCTGGGAGTGGATTCACAATAATACAGACCTTTATTTTGTTCCATGTAAGGTAGTTGAAAACAGATTAGTTGAAAAGGGAATTAACAGGGAAAAAATTCGAGTCACTGGAATCCCGGTCAGGCATGATTTTCTTGTGAAGGAAAACCACACTTCTGAGATGCGTGATCAACGGCAGATTCTGATTATGGGTGGCGCAATGAAGAAAATTATTTTGACCAAATCCATGCTGATGCATTTTGAAAAAATGGAAAACACAAAAATTGTTGTTGTGACTGGGAATGATACTGAATTATATAAAAAATTGAACAGATATGGCCCTTTTAAAAATATTGAAGTGATAGGATTTTCTAATGAGATCGCGAGTCTAATGGAAGCATCTGATTTGGTTGTGACCAAACCAGGGGGGGCAACTTTGTTTGAAGCAATCAACAAGGGTGTGCCAGTTGTGCTGAAGCGTTCAAAAGTGGGTCAAGAAGAGGAAAATTTAAAATTTATAGAGGATCATGGCTTGGGCGTTTTGATTGAGGATGAAGACAACCTAGAAACCATCATCGCCGGAATGGTTTTTGATGACGAACGACTGGAGCAGGTTGAAAAGAACTTGGAAGAGCTTCGTGCTGAGTTCGATTCGGAGATGATCGGGAAATATATTTTAGAGCTGTTATGACATTGTCCCCAATATTGCTTTAAATGAGCAGTTGAATGGAGGAAAAAAAGTGCAGATTGGCGAAAAGATCAAGACGCTGAGATTAAAGAATGAACTGACTCAAGAGGAATTGGCAAATAGATGTGAATTGTCAAAAGGGTTTATCTCACAATTGGAAAGAGATATGACCTCACCTTCCATTGCGAGTCTGGTAGATATATTGGAATGCCTGGGTACAGATCTGAATGAGTTTTTTAGCGAGAGCATAGAAGAAAAAATTGTCTTCACACAGGCTGACTTTTTTGAGACAGAGGACAAGGACTTGGGGTACTTATTGAGTTGGATCGTTCCTAACGCTCAAAAGAACATGATGGAACCCATTCTGCTTGAAATTGAACCCGGGGGATCTTTTGTAGAGGATGCGCCGCACCAGGGCGAGGAGTTCGGTTTTGTTATTCAAGGCGCTGTGACCGTAGTGGTGGGCGGCAAAAAATACAGAGCAAAAAAAGGTGAGACCTTCTATTATAAAACTCAATTTGAACATACAATCAAGAATCCAGGTAAGCTGCCGGCAAAAATTCTGATGGTGGCAGCGCCTCCTAATTTTTAGCATAGATAGACAATAGCATTTTACAAAGAGGTAGATCTTCACCTCTTTTTTTTTCATTTTGTAACCCGATGTGAAGAACTGTCGTGTATGATACAATAGGGTCAAAAGATTGACCTGATGCAAAATCGAACTTACTGTACAATAAAAGGAGTTCAAAATCCATGAAGCGTGGAATTCTATTTTTTTTAATAAGTATTATGGCCTTATCAGCGCAAGGCTGTATGTTTGATGTACAGAATGCTGACATCATGCGTCCGCCAAAGTTAACCACTGAATTTGAAGAAGTTAAGACAGTGCTCGATGAGTTTTATGGTGGCGGCCTTAAATTGATGAACCCATCTTCGGGTATACTTAGAGCGGCCATTCAGTTTATCGATTTAGACAATGATCAGCAGGCGGAAGCCGTAGCTTTTTTTAAAGATCAAAATGAGCAGAATGCGCTGAAAGTTGCCATACTTCAGAAAAAAGAAAATGGAGAGGGATGGAGACTATTACCTACCATTGTTGGGATAGGCTATGATGTGGATCAAGTTGGATTCCCGGATCTGGATGGTGACGGAACAAAGGAAATTGTTGTGGGTTGGCTTGGGGGATCCATGCTGAGCAAAGGATTGTCTGTCTATAAGTCGAATCCACAAATGACTGAATCCGATCAAGGTTTGCAACAATTTGAAGAAATTTTCAGGGAAATTTACACTAATTTTCACATAGCAGACTTAGACATGGATGGGACAGATGAGCTCGTGACATTTTTGCTTTCGAGACCTGATAACATGGCTGAAGCCAGTTTATATACCTTAGATCCGGATGGTGTTAAAAAGCAGGACGAAGTCAGCCTTGCAAATGATACCAACAGATATGAACGTATGATTTCAGGCTTGGTTGAGGACGGACGTGTTGGCATTGTCCTTGACGCCTCACTTAGTGGCAGTGCTTCATTCTCTGAAGTTCTGGTCGAAAGAGACGGTCAATTGATTCGCCGTTTCGGCACTGCCGGTGCGTCGAATAAATCACCGACTTATCGTTTTGATTTCAGACTCACTGAAGATGTTGACCGAGATGGATGGGTTGAAATACCAACACTGATTAGCCCTGTTGGTTATGACCGTGTCGCGAAGCGCGATGTGCCGTGGATCACCTTATGGAACCACTGGGACAGTGACGGAAATTTGATGCCGGTTTTCAGAACTTATGATGATCAAAGTTTGGGATTCAGGATTAGGATGCCTCAAAGCTGGGACAATACCGTAACGCTGACTCGAAATGACCAGGGCATTGCCTTTGCTGAAGTCCAGGAGGATGGCGTTGAACGCGTCAAGATTCTGGAAGTGCTTGTGATCAAGCGGTCAGATGCTGAACAGGTGGATGCTCAGATGAAATCTCTCGGTTATTTTGAATTGTCCAGAACTATGGATCACTTTTATTATGGGAAGACATTCCCTCGTGATACTTTGTCAAAGATTGAATTTGGCGTGTCAGAGCAGCAGCTTTCTGACGCCTTTGCTATATTGAATTGATCACCACATCAGGAATAAGATCAATAAGACAGGAGGCGCAAAATGGGGAATATTTTAGTATTGGAAGATCAGCCGGATATTAGGGAATTTGTGGTCATAAACATAAAAAGATACGGCTATCAGGTGTTTGAAGCTGGGACTGGTGAGGAAGCGCTTGAAATCGTTTCAAAAGTTAAGATTGATATTGCCGTCCTTGATGTCATGCTGCCCGGAATGGATGGATTCGAAGTTTGCAAACGAATCAGAGAAACCAATAAATATATGGGGATCATTATGCTGACTGCAAAATCCATGGAGACGGATAAAATTCAAGGTTTGCTAAATGGCGCGGATGATTATATGGTAAAACCTTTTAGTCCCAAAGAGCTGGTGGCCAGAGTCGACTCACTTTTCAGACGTGTCAAATTATTAAAAGAGGATAATAGCGAACGTTATAATGTGAAGCCTTTTGTCATAGACTTCGAAAATCGGCAGATTTTCAAAAATGATGTCGAAATCGATCTGACTCAGCTGGAATTTGCTATTGTTGCTACATTGGTGAAAAATGAAGGCAAGCCACTGAGCCGTGAATATATTCTGGATCATGTATGGGGCGAGAACTTCTTTGGAAGTTATAAGATTGTGGACGTCAATATCAGAAGGCTAAGACAGAAATTGGAAGAAGACCCTTCGAATCCTGAATTCATAATGACTGTGTGGGGACTAGGATATAAATGGAAGAAGGCGGAGTGATCCATGCAAGGAATCAAGAAGCGCTGGGTCAGAACCTATCTTATAATTGTCATGGGGGTTGCGCTAGTGGTGTTGTTGGCATTTTTGCTGACAGTGCGCAGCTTTTATTACAATTATGTCTATAGAGGGCTCGAAAATTATTTGTCGGTAACGACTGGATTTTACGAAAAATACCTGCAGCAAAATCAATACTCTTTTGATGAAGTTGCTCAGCTGATCGTCAGAGATTTTGAATCAGGTGATCTTGTGGAGCTTCAGGTGCTCGATCTTGAAGGTGTGATCCATTATTCGTCAGCGGGTTATATTCCGGATCGTCCTGTGACAACGGAGGACTATACTGAAGCTTTGAACGGCGAGCCTTCAAAGTGGATTGGAAGGAATCCTGATACCGGCGAACGCCTCATGGCTATAACGGGTACAATTCGCAAAGATGAAGGCAGTTCGATCGCAGCAATTCGATATGTCTCGTCCTTGACCTACGCAGATGCCATGATCTATAGAGCTGGAGTCTATTCGCTCTTTGCAGTTGTTGTCATTCTGATTCTTATGCTTATAACGTCCGAGAGTTTCAGCCGGTCCATATTAACACCTATTCGAAACATTATCAGGGTTTCAAAGCGAATGGCGGAAGGGGATTTGTCGGAGCGAATCCCCTATCATTATAAAGATGAAATCGGTGAGCTGTGCGAGACTATAAATTATATGGCTGATCAGCTTCAAAAATCCGAGGCTATGAAAAATGAATTTATCTCCTCGATCTCGCATGAAATCCGAACGCCCTTGACTGCCATAACCGGCTGGGGAGAAACGATTCTGACAGGCGGTTTTGAGGACATGTCTCAGGTGGAACGAGGGTTGAACGTCATCATGAGAGAGACGGACCGCCTGTCAGCCATGGTAACGGAACTGCTTGATTTTTCCAGGATAGAGAGTGGGCGCTTTACACTTTATCTCGAGGTGTTCAGACTGGATCAGGAACTCATAGAAATAATTGAAATGTATAAACCAAGAGCGGAAAAAGAAGGCGTTCAGTTGAGCTTCTCACTGAAGTCAGACGAGGTTTATCTTGAGGGCGACAGCAACCGGTTGAGACAGGTCGTCATCAATCTTTTGGATAACGCCATCAAATTTACATCACCAGGTAAGCAGGTTGAAGTCTCCCTGGAGGAACTTTCTGAAGAAATCGTCATTACCATCGCCGACCAGGGTATTGGGATGACAAAAGAAGAGCTTCGTCATGCCAAAGATAAATTCTACAAAGGCGCGAGCAAAAAATCGGGCAGTGGTCTGGGACTTGCGATCTGTGATGAAATCGTCGAACTGCACGGCGGAAAGATGACACTTGAAAGTATACCTGGCAAGGGCACAACTGTGGAGGTACGACTGAGGCGGTGAGGTTCTCCAGTTTTACAACCTTTTAACTGGGGCTGAATGCGGCATAGGCCTCCTGAATGTTAATCATTTTGAAAGACTCTCTTCATGGATTTATTGTATAATGGAACTGACATCCGGTGAAAGGGGGGAGCCTTATGACAACGCGAACTGCAAGACCGTTAAAACGAATAGAAGCGTTTTTGCTGGAGCTTTTGACTTGGGGCTCCGTTGTCTACGCCTTTGACCGCATTATGGACCGTTCGTTATGGATCTCGGGCTTTTGGCTCGGCGTGTTGGTGATGACTGGGCTCAATCTCTACTTAATGACAAAGGCAACGACGCTGGGCAAGTATATTCTGGATATGAAAATTATCGATCGCCGGACCGGAAAGGATCTTACGTTTGTGAGGATGCTGCTTCGGGAAACCATCGGCAAGACAGCTTCTGCTCTGATTCTGATGATTGGATTTATTTGGATCATCATTGACAACGAAACCGCTGGATGGCACGACAAGCTGTTCCATTCTCAGGTGGTGGAAGTGGTGCAAATCAAACGTGTGGCTCGGCGAAGCCCGGATGATGACGAATTCTTTGTTAGGGGATAAAAAATCCGCCTCGCGACAGACTGATTTCTGTCATGCGAAGCGGATTTGTTTTTTTTTATTCTAAAGCGAGATTTCCAGCAGATCCTCCACAGTGATGTTGGTGAAATAGTCGTCTCCTATGGCGAACTGCTCATAGATCTTTCTGAGGGCGGTTAAATCATGAGGCTGACCGGTCAGGGCATTTTCTATATCCATAATATCAAGTCGGCTGAAAAAATCTCCGAAAATTCGAGCGTTCTGAATGATGCCGTGCTGGACATCCAGGTGGAGTTCCACCAAGCCGCCGGCAAACTTTTTCTCTTTTTGAAAGCTGTAATTTGGTGATTTTCCAAAATTCCATGTCCATGTGCCATACTTTTCTTCCACTAATTTCTCAATGGCGGAAATATCCTCAGCACTCCAAGGGTGAATAGCCTCCGCGCCAAAGCGCTGCATGACATGGGATTGAATCAGATCTTGAAACTTGTCAAGATCCATAGGCGGATCCAGATGTTTGAGATGTTCCTGGATATTGGTGACGCGGCTGACAACGGACTGGATGCTCTTGCCTTCAAACTTGCTGGCTCGAGGTTTCAGCGCTTTCGAGAGGTCAGCTATTTCGGAGGTGAACAGCAGCGTGCCATGGTGGAGAGTTCTGTCATGGTATTTGTATTGGGCGTTGCCTGAGAATTTCTTGCCCTCAATGGTCAGATCATTTCGCCCTGAGAACTCGGCATTGACGCCCAAAGACTGTAGGACTTCGAGGATAGGCTCGGTAAAGCCTCTGAAGTCACTGAAACTCTTGCCTGAATCGGTTTTAATAAAAGTAAAATTTAGATTGCCAAAGTCATGGAAGACCGCGCCGCCGCCCGAAAGTCGTCGCACAACAGGAATCTGGTTTGCCTGTACATAATCCACATTAATTTCTGCAATGGTATTCTGATTCTTGCCAACTATGATGGAAGGCCCGTTGCGCCATAACATGAAGCAATCTTCGCGAAATCCGTGCATGATGTATTCTTCTGCGGCAAGATTAAAATGCGGATCAGTGAAGGGGTTGATAAAGATTAGCATACTTTGAGTCTCCTTTCCGCTTTCGTGAATGAAATCATCATAGCCGTTATTTGACAAGTCGTCAAGGTGAGGTAATTTGGCAAAGTATGACGATTTTGAATCTGCGGCGGTGTGAATCTATAGACCTGATATCATGCAAATAACCCATTGATTTGTAGAAAATTGACAGAATTGAATGAGAAGTAAAATAACAGTTGTCCAAAGTCTGAGGATGATGTATAGTCTTTATAGATTGTGAATTCAGTATTAGTTAAATATTTTCTAGATGATTGAAGTCTGAGATCATTCCGCAGCATCTTGCTGGCGGGGTAGCCGAAGGAGAAATGGGATCGTCCGCCAGATGATGTCAAAAACTCTCAGGCAAAAGGAAGGCTTCAGGATAGGTCTCTGAAAAGCCGCAAGAAGCGGCGCCGAAGGAGTAAAGCTCTCAGGCAAATCAACAGAGAACGCAACACGGGCAAACCCTGTCGTTGCGTTCTTTTTTATTGTCATTTTCTTCACAAGAAAATGCGACAGGTTATTGTGTTAGTCTTACTTAAATTGGGTACAAATTAGTCAGTCCACGATTAATGGGAGGGATGTAACAATGTCAGAGCTCAAGAGAACCTCGCTGTATGAATCACATCTTAAAGCGGGCGGAAAGATCGTCGAATTTGCCGGCTGGGAGATGCCAATACAGTATGAAGGCCTCGTAGTGGAGCACGAAGCGGTCAGAAACAATGTCGGCATTTTTGATGTATCTCACATGGGCGAAGTTTCCGTCAAAGGAAAGGACGCTGAGAAGTTCGTCAACAACCTGGTCACCAATGATGTCTCGCTGCTCAACCCTAATCAAATCGCTTATGCCATGATGTGCAACGAAAATGGCGGTGTTGTGGATGATCTTCTGAACTACAAATATTCAGAAGACCATTATTTCCTCGTCATCAACGCTTCCAACGTCGACAAAGACTTTGCCTGGATGCAGAAGCAGGCAGCTGGTTTTGACGTAGAGCTTGTGAACTTGTCAGACGGTATGAGTGAAATTGCTGTTCAAGGTCCAAAAGCGCAAGCGCTTCTTCAGCGTTTGACAGACACAAATCTCGATGAAATTGGATTTTTCTACTTTAAAGATGGCGTCAAAGTCTGTGGCTTTGACACAATCGTCTCTCGTACCGGTTACACAGGTGAAGATGGTTTCGAAGTCTATCTGAGCCATGACGCTGCTCCGGTTGTCTGGGAAGCGCTTCTCAAAGAAGGTCAGGATCTTGGCGTTAAACCAGCTGGTCTCGGCTGCCGCGACACACTCCGCTTTGAAGCTGGACTTCCGCTCTATGGCAATGAATTCGACGACAACATCAGCCCGCTTGAGGCAGGTTTAGGATTCTTTGTCAAGCTGGATTCACCTTTTATTGGCAGTGATGTTCTCGTCAAGCAGAAGGCTGAAGGATTGGCTCGCAAAACTGTAGGTCTTGAAATGGTTGACAGAGGCGTTCCGCGCCACGGCTATGAAGTCGCTGTCAATGGCGAAGTCATTGGACATATCGCAACAGGCTATACTTCCCCAACTCTTGGAAGAACCATAGCAAATGCTTTAGTCGACGCTAAGTACTCAGAGATGGGCACGGAAGTGGATGTTCTCATCCGCGGCAAAGCTGCCAAAGCAAAAGTTGTAAGCAAGCGTTTCTATACTAAACAATATAAAAAATAAAAAAACATAATTAGATGGAGGGATTTTTGATGAATGTTGTAAAAGGACTGTACTATTCTGAAGATCACGAGTGGGTAAAAGTAGAAGGCGGCAAGGCGAAAGTTGGCGTTTCTGATCATGCGGCACACCAATTGGGCGACATTGTTTACCTCGAACTCCCAGAAGTAGGTGCAGAACTCAGCGCAGGTGATGTTTTCGGCGTCATCGAATCCGTTAAAGCGGCTTCTGATTCTTATTCCCCTGTTTCCGGCGTAGTTACGGCTGTCAACGAAGAGCTTGCTGACGGACCGGAAGCAATCAACTCTGATCCATATGAGAGCTGGATTTTTGAACTTGAACTCAGCGACGCGTCTGAGCTCGAAGGCTTGATGACTGCTGAGGCTTACGAAGCGTTTATCGCTGAATAATCGCTGATAACGTCTTAAGCTGCGTTAATTGGGCGAATTAAAAGCGACACGAATTCTTCGGAATTCGTGTCCGCTTGTCTAGTGCGCTAAAAGCGTACTTTAACTTTGATTATAGGAGGTTGGACATGCATAAATTCATTGCCAACACGGAGCAGGATCGCCAGGACATGCTCAAGGTGATCGGTGCACCGTCCATTGAGTCGCTGTTTTCTGATATCCCGGAAAACCTGCGCTTCACTGGTGAACTGAACCTCGAACCAGGATATTCAGAAATTGAAATGATGGATCAGCTTCAGCAGTTATCCTGCCTGAACAAATCCATTGATCAGCTCGTTTGCTTCCGTGGCGCGGGCGCATATGATCATTACATTCCTACAACGATCAAGCATTTGGCTGGCCGTTCGGAATTTTTTACAGCTTACACGCCATATCAGCCTGAAATCAGCCAAGGCACTCTTCAGGTTATCTTTGAGTACCAGTCCATGCTGTGTGAACTCACCGGTATGGATGCTTCAAACGCGTCCATGTATGATGGTCCTACGGCAGCAGTCGAGGCAGCTATTATGGCGGCAACTATCAAGCGCAAAAAGAAAGTCGTCGTTTCAAAGGGCTTGAATCCAGAAGCGAGAAGTGTCATGAAGACCTACTTCCACTTCAGAGACTACGAAATGGTCGAAGTTGAGCTCGAGAACGGCAAAACCAACCCTGAGACTCTCAGAGCAGCTATGTGTCCTGACTGTGCCGGCGTTATCATCCAAAACCCTAACTTCCTGGGTATGGTAGAAGATATGCACGCCCTCGGCGCAGTGGCTAAAGAAACAAAGTCAGTCTATATTGCCTATGTGGATCCAATTTCACTGGCAGTTCTCGAAACGCCGGGCAATTACGGTGCGGATATTGTCATTGGTGAAGGCCAAGGTCTCGGCAACGTCATCAACTTTGGCGGTCCTTACCTCGGCTTCCTCGCGACGCGTTCAGAGCATGTCAGAAAGATCCCTGGCAGAATCGTCGGCCAATCTGAAGACGTAGATGGCAAACGCGCCTTCGTTCTGACGCTTCAAGCCCGCGAACAGCATATCCGCAGATACAAAGCGACTTCCAACATCTGTTCCAACCAAGGTCTTAACGTCCTCATGGGCTCCATTTACATGGCAACCATGGGCAAAGAGGGCCTCAAGGAAGTTGCTAAGCAGTGCTTTGACAAAGCGCAGTACACTTATGACAAACTGATCGCAACAGGCAAATTCAAGCCTGCTTTCGAAGGCAGAGGCTTTTTCAAAGAGTTTACTTTAGTCAGTGATATTCCTTTTGAGAAAATTGACCAATATTTGATCGACAATGGCTTCCTTGGCGGTTTCTCTTTAGCTGAGGATTATGGCATCGAAGGCGGCCATCTCTTCTGCGTGACCGAAAAACGGAGCAAGGCGGAAATCGATCGACTTTGCTCAATGCTGGAGGTGATGTAGATGATGAGAGTTTATGAAAAACTGCTTTTCGAAATTTCCAAAGAAGGTCGTAAGGCATACTCGCTTCCGGCAACAGGTGTTCCATCTGTAGACATGTCATCTGCTATCGCACCAGAGCTCCTCAGAAAAGAAGACGCTCAGCTTCCTGAGCTTTGTGAAGTGGATGTCGTAAGACATTACACTGGTCTTTCCAATAAGAACTATGGCGTCGACACAGGTTTCTATCCGCTTGGCTCTTGTACTATGAAATACAATCCGAAAATCAATGAAGATGCAGCATCTGTGCCTGGCATGTCCAGACTTCACCCATATCAGCCGGATTCAACACTTCAGGGTACTCTGCGCATGATGCATGAGCTTTCTGATATGCTGGCTGAAATCGCAGGGATGGACAGCGTCACGCTCCAGCCTGCTGCAGGCGCTCACGGCGAACTTCTCGGCTTGTTCCTGATCAAAGCCTACCATCAGCACAACAATGATCTCAAGAGAACCAAGATCATTGTCCCTGACTCCGCTCATGGTACAAACCCTGCAACTGCTGCAGTAGCGGGCTTTGATATCGTTGAGATCGAGTCTGAGGCTGATGGCTCCGTCAACGTTGAAGCGTTGAAAGCTGCTTTGAGTGATGAGGTTGCCGGCTTCATGCTGACCAACCCAAGCACCCTTGGCTTGTTCGAGAAGAGCATCAAAGAAATCGCGGAACTCGTTCACGAAGCCGGCGGTCTCCTTTACTATGACGGCGCCAACATGAATGCCATCATGGGCAAGACGCGACCTGGCGACATGGGCTTTGACGTTATGCACTACAATCTGCACAAGACTTTCTCCACGCCTCACGGCGGCGGCGGTCCGGGCGCAGGTCCTGTAGGTGTCAAAAAGTTCCTCGAGCCATTCCTTCCAAAGCCTGTGGTCAGTTTCGCAGACGGCAAGTACTTTATGGATTATGACCGTCCGCTTTCCATCGGCAAAATTAAAGGCTTTTATGGCAACTATGGCATCCTCCTTCGCGCCTATACTTATATCAAGACTATGGGTCGTGAAGGTATTAAGGAAGTCAGTGAAACAGCTGTCCTGAACGCCAACTATATGATGCACCGCCTGAAGAAGGACTTTGACCTTCCTATGGACAGACTTTGCAAGCATGAGTTTGTTCTTGCCGGGGTCAAGGAAAACGGTATGGTTGTCAGTACGCTGGACGTTGCCAAGCGTTTGCTTGACTATGGCTACCATCCGCCAACCATCTACTTCCCACTGATCGTCCACGAAGCGATCATGGTCGAGCCAACAGAAACAGAGAGCAAGGAAACCCTCGACGAGTTCTGCGACGCTATGATCAAGATTGCTCATGAAGCCATTGACTCACCTGAACTTCTCAAGGATGCGCCGCACGGCACGCCGGTCAGAAGAATCAATGAAGCGAAAGCAGCCCGTGACCTGATCCTCACCTACAAGGATTCAATCAAGGGTTAACAAGCGCTTCGGAAAGCAACCTATAAGCAAAACGGAGACGGTGCTGTAAGACTGCTCCGTTTTGCTTTCTTTCTATCTTTTGGTCTAAATTTGGAGCCTCTAGCCAGCTTTGATAGGCTGACTTCAGGCCCACGCGACGGGAGGTCATTCTGTAATGCGTTTATTGGAAGGTAAAAAAACCGCTGAAGCAGTTAAAAAGCAAATCCTCGAAAAAGTTGAGTTTCTCAAGAGCAAGGCCATAGATCCAAAACTGGATGTCATCATCATAGGTGAAGATGACGCAGCCATGGCCTATGTGGGCATGATCGCAAGATCCTCTCAAAAATATGGCGTCGCTTCTGAAGTGGTAGCACTTCCGGCGACGATTACCGAGGCGGAGCTACTGGACAAGATTCGTGAGATCAACGCGGATAAGTCCGTTCACGGTCTGATAGTTCAAATGCCGCTGCCAAAAGGCATTGATGAGAAACGTGTCATAGAAACCATTGATCCGCTTAAAGATGTTGACGGCTTTCATCCCATGAACGTTGGTAATTTGTCTATTGGCGAGGATGGCTTCGTGCCGTGCACGCCATATGGCATCTATAAAATGACGGAGATTGAAGAACTCGACTTTACAGGCAAGAATGTCGTTGTTCTCGGCCGCAGCAACATCGTCGGAAAACCGGCAGCTATGCTGATGCTCAGAAAAAACGCAACGGTGACAATTTGCCACTCAAAGACGAAAAATCTGGCGGAAGTGACCTCCAAAGCGGATGTGTTGATCGCGGCCATAGGCGTAAAGAAATTTGTGAAGCGCGACATGGTCGGCGAGGGCGCTATTGTCATTGACGTCGGGATTCACAGTGAAGACGGCAAGATCGTCGGCGACGTGGACTTTGAGGATGTCAAGGATAAGGTGTCTATGATCACGCCTGTTCCTGGGGGCGTTGGCACAACGACGATCGCGATGCTCATGCACAACGCTGTCAAAGCAGCCCATAAACAAAATGGACTTCAGTTCTAAGCTTAAAGCGGTCTATGCAAGACGGGTATAAAGATGAATCAAGGAGTGTGCGTGCCTAGCGGACAAGTGTCGCTATGGTGTCGCACTCTCCTTTTTTTATTTAAAAATTAACTAAAAAAATTTTATAAAAATAAGCAAATAGGCTTGAAAACTTTATTTTATGCTGATATATTGATAGGAACATCTGAAAGCGATATACATATTTATAAATTAATATACAATATTATGATAGGAAAGGTGATCAAAATGATAACAAAATTCAAGCGGGTTCTCGTTGCAAACCGCGGCGAAATAGCCATCCGGATCTTTAGAGCATGCAATGAGCTCGGCATCCGTACTGTGGCGATTTACTCGAACGAGGATAAAAATGCCTTGTTCAGACTCAAGGCAGATGAGTCCTATCTGATCGGAAAAAATAAAGGCCCGATCGAAGCCTATCTCGACATTGATGAAATTATTAAGCTGGCTGTGAAAAAAGGCGTTGACGCCATTCATCCTGGCTATGGTTTCCTGTCCGAAAATCCTGAATTTGCCCTGAAGTGCGCAGAAGCCGGCATTGCTTTTATTGGACCTACTCCGGAGATGATGCACCGCGTCGGTGATAAGATCAACTCCAAGCACGTTGCGGTTGCAGCAGGTGTTCCTGTCATTCCAGGAAGTGAGAAGCCCATCCGTACGGATGAAGAAGCTATTCATTTCGCAAATGAAGCAGGCTATCCTATCATGCTCAAAGCGGCTGCCGGCGGCGGAGGCAGAGGCATGCGGATTGTCAGGGAAGAGTCGAAGCTCATTGAAGAGCTTCATTCTGCCCGGAATGAAGCCAGAAAAGCTTTTGGCGTTGAGGATGTCTTCATTGAGAAGTACCTTGAAGATCCAAAACACATTGAAGTTCAGATTTTGGGTGATGCCTACGGCAATATTGTGCATCTCTTTGAGCGTGACTGCTCCATCCAGCGGCGCCATCAAAAGCTGATCGAGTATACACCGGCGTTCTCCCTGCCGGAAGAGAAGCGCCTCGAAATCTGTCAGGACGCTATTAAGATCGCCGCTTCTGTCGCTTACAAAAATGCGGGGACCTGTGAGTTCCTGGTAGACCAGGACGGCAAGCATTACTTCATTGAAATGAACCCTAGAATTCAGGTTGAGCATACGGTTACTGAGATGGTCACCGGTGTCGATATTGTCCAAGCGCAGATCAGAATTGCGGAAGGATACCCGCTTGGTTCTGTTGAAATCAATCTGCCTAACCAGGACGCCGTTCAGATTCGCGGCTATTCCATTCAGTGCCGGATCACGACAGAAGATCCAGCTCACAACTTTGCGCCGGATACGGGTAAAATGGACGTCTACAGAACCGGCGGCGGCTTTGGCGTCCGGCTTGACGGCGGCAGCGGCTTCACCGGTGCCATCATCAGCCCGTATTATGACAGTCTCCTCGTCAAGTCCACAACCTGGGGCAGAACCTTTGATGACGCTATTCGCAAGCAGATCCGCTCGATTCGGGAGATCACCATCCGCGGCGTGAAAACAAACGCAGCCTTCCTGATCAATGTGCTTAATCATGAGACCTTTAAACGCGGCGCCTGCGACACTAACTTCATTCTCAAGAACAAAGAGCTCTTTGACATTCACGCCAAGAAGGATATTGAGCTCAGAGTTCTCAATTATATTGGCGAGAAAGTTGTCAATGAGACCAAAGGCTTTAAGCGTGAATACGACGTGCCGCTGGTACCGAAGTTCGAGAAGAAAGTCCTCTATGGCACAAAGCAAATCTTAAACGAGCGTGGGGCCGATGGTCTCGTGAACTGGATCCACGATCAGAAGAAGCTCCTTCTCACAGACACCACCATGCGCGATGCCCACCAATCACTGATGGCGACTCGCGTCCGGACTCGGGATATGACCCGCATCGCCAAGGCGACCTCACACCTTGCGGAAGATCTTTTCTCACTGGAAATGTGGGGTGGCGCAACCTTTGATGTCGCCTACCGTTTCCTGAAAGAATCGCCATGGGAGCGCCTTGAAATTCTGCGTGAGCGCATCCCGAACATTCTATTTCAAATGCTGCTTAGAGGCGCTAACGGTGTAGGCTACAAAAACTACCCGGACAACGTGATTCGTGAGCTGATCCAAGTATCGGCAGCCAAAGGCATTGACGTCTTTAGAATCTTTGATTCCCTGAACTGGATCAAAGGCATGGAAGTCGCCATTGACGAAGTCATAAAGACCGGGAAAATCGCAGAAGCCACAATCTGCTACACCGGAGATATACTCGACACGTCCAGAGACAAGTACTCCCTCAAATACTATGTCGATATGGCTAAAGAGCTGGAGCGCATGGGTGCCCACATTCTTGCCATCAAGGACATGTCAGCGCTTCTTAAGCCGTACGCGTCCTTCAAACTGGTTAAAGCCCTCAAGGATGAAATTTCCATTCCAATTCACGTGCACACGCACGATACGACGGGCAACGGCGTCGCGTCCATGCTCCTGGCAGCTGAAGCCGGCGCGGATATTGTCGATACCGCCTTTAACAGCATGTCAGGGGTCACCAGCCAGCCTGCGCTGAACTCGATTGTCGCGGCACTGGAAAACACAGAGCGGGATACAGGCATCAGCCTGAAATCCATTCAGCTCCTCAGCGACTACTGGGCGTCTGTCAGACCGGTTTACTCGCAGTTTGAGTCGGATCTCAAAGCGGCAAGTACTGAGATTTACCGCTATGAGATTCCAGGCGGGCAATACTCTAACCTGAAGCCTCAGGTGGAAAGCTTTGGCCTTGGCCATCGCTTTACCGAAGTCAAGGAAATGTTCCGAACCGTCAACGACATGTTTGGGGACATTGTCAAAGTCACCCCTTCCTCTAAAGCAGTTGGGGACATGGCGATCTTCATGATTCAGAATGAGCTTACAGAAGAAAACATCTACGAGAAAGCTAAAGATATGGCATTCCCGGATTCGGTCGTCGCGTACTTCCAAGGTATGATGGGACAGCCACAAGGCGGGTTCCCTGAAAAGCTTCAAAAGCTGGTATTAAAAGATATCCAGCCAATTACCTGCAGACCGGGCGAATTGCTTGAGCCGGAAGATATGGATGGTATCAAGGCTATGCTGGAGACCAAGTACAAGCGTGATTTCTCCGAGGCGGAAGTCATCAGCTATGCGCTGTATCCTAAAGTCTTTGAAGATTATCTTGATTGGGTCGCTAAAAACGGCGATTTCAGCAGGATGGGAAGCGATGTCTTCTTCCACGGTCTCGCCGAGGGTGAAACCTGTGAGGTCGAGCTCGAAGTCGGCAAGACTATGGTCATCAAGCTCATTGAAATAGGAAAGCTGGATGAAAAGGGCAATAGAACTATAGATTTCGAAATCAATGGCAATCGCAGAGAGATCGAAATTAAGGACAAAACGAGCAAAATGACCGTGACAGAGTCGTATTCCGCAATGGCGGATCCCTCTAATCCCTTCGAAATAGGCTCGTCTATTCCTGGAACTGTCACTAAGCTTCTAGTGAAGGAAGGGGAAACAGTCAAGGCCGGTCAAACCGTTGCGGTGGTCGAGGCTATGAAGATGGAGACCTCGGTGACGTCTCCAGTAGATGGCAAGGTCGCGAAAATCAATGTCAGTCTGACGCAAAGCGTTAAATCGGGCGAGCTTTTAATTGAGCTTGTCGGACATTAGAACTTAAAGTGCGGGGAATTGGTATCAAAGCCAATTCCCCGTTTTTTTATGAGAAGATTTAAGAAGGGTTAAAATTCCATATATTGACAATCTGTGTTGGTTCAAGTACCCTTATAGTAATCCATTCTTGATCTGGATTAAGTCTCATCTTTTGAAATGGAGTGGTATCTCTGACTGAAAGTGAAGTCAATCCATACAGCTTTAAAGACTTGTCTGCCATGGTGCGGGAAGCCCAAGCCAGCGGCTGCGAAGCGGAATTAATGGAGGGTGTTGTCAGCCAGCGGCTGGATGCCGTCCTCTATTCTAAAGAAACCCAGGAACATATCGCCCGAGTTGCAGCTTGTTCTGCAGAAATCGCGGCCGCTATGGGACTCCCGCTCGGAGAAGTTCAATTGATAAGAAAAGCGGCGATATATCACGATGTCGGAAAACATGAAGTACCGGATCCGCTGCTGACTAAACCAGGTCCCCTGACGCCGGAAGAGAGAAAGGTTATGGAGACCCATGCTGCAAGAGGCTGGTCCTATCTCATGGTGTCCATCTCTCCTATTTATCAGGCCGGTGCTGTGATTGCCAAACAGCATCATGAACGCTGGAATGGCTCAGGTTACCCAGAAGGTCTGAGAGACCGCCAAATTCATTTATACGGTCGAATCGTCGCGGTTGCAGATGTCTATGACGCACTTGTCTCAGACCGCGTCTACAAAAAACCCTGGCCTCTAGACCAGGTCCTTCGCCATTTCTCAGAGATGAGTGGCATCTTATACGACCCTGAAGTCATTCAGGCTTTTCTCAGCTTGCACGGCAGGCTTTGAGTATGGCGCTTAAAAACAGGTGAATGCATAGGCCGAACCCGTGATATAATAGACTAAAATCTGCTTAAAGGTGGCGGACGACTATGAAACTGCTAATGACTTATGACTACGGCGTACAGGCAATGGCTGAGATTCGAGCCCTGGGACATGAAGTTTTGTATATCAAGGAGTCCGAGCTTGAAACATCTAAGCATGATCTAAGCGATATTGAGGTGCTGGTATGCTATAACCCGTTCAAAGAGTTGGACCTGGATGTCATGCCTGCGCTGCGGTACATCTTATTGTCCTCTATTGGAATTGATCAGCTTCCGGCAGAGCGCGTGACGGCTCGAAATCTGGTGGTGACAAACAACCGCGGCGGCTATTCAAAACCAATGGGTGAATGGATTGTCTGGAATCTGCTGAGCGCTTTTAAAAACAGCGCCTGGTTTTACAATCAACAGAGAAAGAAAGAGTGGAAAATCACAACCGACGTCTTGGAGCTGGTCGGAAAGACCATCGGCTTCCTCGGCACCGGGACTATTGCTCAGGAGGCAGCTAAACGTCTCAGCGGTTTCGAAGTGCGCCGGATCGGACTGAATACTCATGGAAAGCCCCATGAATCATTTGATCAGGTTTACAGTGCTGACGACAAACTTGAGCTTGCCAGGTGCTGTGACGCTGTGGTGATCGCTCTGCCCCAGACCGCGCATACAGAACACTTCGTGGATCAGGAATTTATGGACCACATGAAACCGGATGCTGTTCTCATCAATATTTCCAGGGGTGCGGTGCTGGATGAGGCAGCTCTTTTGATGGCACTTGGGAAGGAACGCTTCAGAAGTGTACATCTGGATGTGTTCGATCAGGAGCCGCTGCCGAAAGACCACCCGCTGTGGGGCATAGACCGCGTGCACATCACACCCCACAATTCATGGATTTCGGAGCAGCGCAACAACAGGCGCTTTGAATTGATCCTGGAAAACCTGAGGCGTTTGGCCGATGGTCGGCAATTACTCAACATCGTGGACGTCAGACGTGGCTATTGAGAAAGGTTGTGGCGCAATGAAACTGGTACTGGATTGTCATGTCCATACTTATGCAAGCGGACATGCTTATTCTACAGCGAAAGAGTATATGGATGCGGCAGTCGAAAAAGGACTGGAACTGATTGGATTTTCAGATCATGGACCTGCCATGCCCGGTGGACCTCATCCTTTTCATCATGGGAACCAACAAGTCATCCCAAGACACTATAAAGGTGTGACGCTTCTTCGGGGAGCTGAGCTGAACATTATTGATTTTGAAGGCCGGATTGACCTTGAGGAAAGAATTCTCAAGCGGCTGGATTACGTCATTGCGGGATTTCACGACGTCTGCCTTGAGCCGGGAGCCAGGCCCAGAATACAGAGACCCTCATCAAGGTCATGCAGAATCCTTATGTGGATATTCTCGCGCATACGGGCAATCCTCGCTGGCCCATTGATAGGGAGGCCGTTATTGAGGCGGCTGCCGCAGCCGGTAAGATCATTGAAATCAACAACTCTTCATTTACGAACCTGGGGAGAAAGGGCAGCAAGGATAATTGTTATCAAATTGCAGAACTGGCGTGTCGTCACAATGTCAGGATGATTGCCTCCAGTGACTGCCATATTGCCTTTGATTTAGGGAAATTTGACTATGCGGCCAAGCTCTTTAAAGAAGTTGGCGTGCCTGAATCGCTCATCATGAATACCGAGGCATCAAAGTGGCTGGGATACCTGGCTGATAAGGGCAAGGTAAAGGATTTGACAGAGCGGTCTGTATAACGTTGGAAACTTATTCGGGGGGATGGCAGTGAAATCAAGTATCGAAAATATAACCAAGGAAAGGCCTGAGCTGCGCAGGCTAACGCTGCAGGAAACGATTCAATTGACTGAATCCCTTGGAGAAAAGAAATTCAGGGGGAGACAGGTATACGCCTGGGTCCACAGAGGCGTAAAAACCTTTGACGAAATGACGGATTTGTCCCAGAGCTTCAGACAAAAACTTGCGCAGCATACTGTTCTGGATAATATGAAATGTGTGGATGCGTTGACATCAGGCAATGATCAAACGACCAAATATCTCTTCAAATTGAATGATGGCAATGTCATAGAGTCTGTGCGCATGGTCTATCGGCATGGTGTTTCTGCCTGCTTGTCCACGCAGGTGGGATGCCGAATGGGTTGTACCTTCTGCGCTTCTACAATTGACGGCATGGTCAGGAATTTGACCGCCGGAGAAATTTTGGGCCAACTGCTTGAAATTCAAAACCTGGGCGGCGCCAGAGTATCCAGCGTTGTTCTGATGGGAAGCGGTGAACCGCTGGACAATTTTGACGAAGTCACCAGATTCATTGAATTGGCGAGCTCAGAAGAGGGGTTAAAGTTGGGACAGCGTCACATGACGCTTTCGACCTGCGGTATTGTTCCCGGCATCAGGGCACTTGCAAAGAAGCACTATCAAATCACATTGGCGGTGTCGCTGCATAGCGCAGAGGACGCCAAGCGTTCAGAGCTGATGCCGGTGAACAGAAAATATCCTGTCAGCGAAGTATTTAAAGCTTGTGATGAGTATGCCAGCGAAACCGGCCGGAGGGTCACTTATGAATACGCATTAATCAAGGGAGAAAATGACCACGAGGAAGAGGCTCACAAGCTCGCTAAAGCGTTAAAAGGCAAGCTGTGTCATGTTAACCTGATCCCTGTAAATCCCGTGGCAGAACGTGGCTACAAAGCTTCAAGCGACTTGTCGGTCAAACGATTTTCAGAGGTGCTTAAGCGCTCCGGGATTGAGACCACAGTAAGAAGAGAGCTTGGCAGCGATATCAATGCCGCTTGTGGACAACTCAGAAAATCCTATCTGGACGAACCGAATGAGTAGTGTTCAGTAATCATCACTCAATTAAGCGAATGAAATTGTCTGAAAATATTTTTTCGTTCATGAAGGACATACTTTGAAGGAAATCGAATATTATGGGTATACTTACGTTAAACCATCCACCCAAATTAAGAGGAGGAGATTGACATGTTTTCATTAATCGTAGGGAACCGTGGCAGTGGAAAAACAAAGATGTTAATTGATATGGCAAACGAAAGGGCTAAAACTTCCAGCGGCTCCAGCATTTTTATTGACGCCGACAAGAGCCACATGTATGATCTGCCCCACAATGTCCGTTACATCAGCACCATAGAGTTGCCTTTGCAGTCTGCCCAAGAATTCTTCGGATTCGTTTGTGGTTTGATGGCGAGTGATTATGATCTGGAGAATTTATACATTGATGGTCTAAAAAAGACCATGAAGGGCAGCATGGATGAAATTGCAGAAAACATTAAACGCGTGGAAGCTTTCGCAGAGGTCAGCAATGTTAAGGTTGTGGCAACGGTGACCTGTGAAATGGAAGAAATTCCAGAAGAACTTAAAAAGTACATTAAGGAATAATTTAAAATTGAATGTTACCGCCTTTGGTTCAACGTCAGATCATTTAGTTGAACTGTCAAAAACGGTTAAAACGCCCCTGAAGACGCTTTGTGAGGTCGCATCGGGGGCGTTTTTTAATGTGCAGATCGATTTTCAGGGGTGGAAGCGGGTGTCAGACACCTTCTTCCATCCATTTTGCAAGCCTTAAATAAAGGCTTTGCCAAGAAATTTACGGATCAGATCAGGATCGCTGAAGTCATCAAGTTCAATTTCGCGGCCGTCCTCTTCAAAATAGACAATGACCCTGGTATTGCCTTCTTTAAATTTTTTTGCGACGGTTTCTTCGCTGATTTCTCTGACCTTATTGTCATGATGTCTGATCTTGACGAATTCTTTTACGAAATGGCTTCCGGTGAGCCCGATCACTTTTGTATAGGTTTGCATACGTTCCCTCCTGATGATTGAAAAGCGTAGATTTTCTTGCTTGAATCTATTATATGACAAAAATGAGGGGATTGGAAAAAATTCAGAAAAGTAAAACAGATTAAATAATAATTAAAAGGTAAGAATCGAGGTCAAAGTTTGGTATAATAAGTATGAAAATGTGTACAAAACGGTGACCATCGGCAAATTTTTTACAACTGCCTTTTCAGTCGATTGGGAATGGACAAGCAATAGATCACATAGAGCACCAGACGACATTTGGAAGGGGTTAGACATGGTAAACAGAAGGAAAATCATGGTCTGCGTCACCCAGCAGAAATCATGCGAGCGTCTCATCAAGCGAGGGGCGGAACTCTGTAAGCCGCAGGATGAATTGCTGGTCGTTCATGTTGTAAAAGAAAACTGGCGCTATTTCGGAAAGTTAAAAGAAGCTGATGCGCTTGAATATCTTTTTGACATATCAAAGGCATATGATGCGGCCCTGTCGGTCATCAAGGATATGGATATTGAAGGCGCGCTCACTAAGTTCGCCTATGAAGAGCAGGTGGATATCATTGTGATGGGCGAGTCCCTTGAAACCACCAAGCAGCAGAATATGATCAACAGACTGGAAAATAAATTGAACAGAGATGTCACCATTGAAATTGTACCACTTGAATTTACCGCAGAACAAGGTGTCGCTCTGACGGCGTCTATATAAGCATTTCACGTCAAAAGCCCTCTATAGAGGGCTTTTTTAATAGATAGTTTTAGTTCGTTTGGCGGGCGATTGGGAAATAAAAACAAGTGTGATGTTTTGTTCATCCAAATTGTGGTATGAATAGGATGCCGGTAATTTAGTCTGTCTGATTAAAAGGAGGGAACTGAATGAAACGCAATCTGAGTATGCTGCTGATTTTAATTCTCGTATTTTCAATGACGGGATTTAATTTTGCAGCTGAGAATGAATCTGTCGAAATTACGATCTTCCACACCAACGACGCCCATGCCAGAGTGGAATCCAGCGCTACAATTGTTGGATATGCAAAAATTGCCTCACTGGTAAATAAGGCGAAAGCTGAAAATCCCAATGTAATGCTTTTGGATGCAGGTGACGCGACCCATGGGCAGACCATTGCCACCCTTGTAAAAGGTAAAAGCATTGTAGATATTTACAATGCAGTTGGCTATGATGCCATGACACTGGGCAATCACGATTTCAACTATGGCAAAGAACGGTTGCTTGAGCTTGAAGACATGGCAAACTATCCTTTCCTTGCAGCAAACGTGATCAATGAAGATGGCACGCCTTTTGTGGACCGTTATATCATCAAAGAAATGGAAGGCGTCAAAGTGGGTGTTTTCGGTCTTGCAACCCCTGAAACCTATTACAAATCCCATCCGGATAATACCAAGGGACTGAAGATCGAAAATCCAATAGAAGTCGCCAAAGCAATGGTTGCTGAGCTTGAGGACAAGACAGATATTATTATAGTCTTGTCACACCTCGGACTCGAGCCTGCGTCAGAATTCACAGACCGTATGATCGCCTATCAGGTACCAGGTGTGGATGTCATTATTGGCGGACATAGCCACACGCGTTTTTCAACCGGCATCATCAACAATGGCGTCAATATCGTCCAAACCGGCGGGTACAATGAAAGCCTGGGAAGAATTGATATTACTTGGAGCGCCGGTGAAATTGCTTCCGTTAAACCTTATCTGATTCCTGCGGCGTCAGTCGTTGACCTGGGTGAAGACGAAACAGTTAAAACTCTGATCACAACGCTCAAAGGTGAGCAGGATGTCGTGACTTCGGTCGTTGTAGGGAACACTCCGGTAGAACTTGTAGGCACTAGGGAATTGGTCAGAACCGGCGAAACCAACTTGGGCAATCTGATTACTCAGGCCATGATTCACGCGACGGGCGCAGAGGTTGCCATAACCAACGGAGGAGGCATCCGGGCGTCAATTGATGTCGGAGACATTACCGTAGGAGAAATTTCTACAGTCTTGCCGTTTGGCAACTACATTGTAACAAAATCCATTTCCGGAGAAGATCTTTTGAAAGCCATTGAACATGGTTTGACGGATTATCCTAACCAGATGGGTGCTTTCCCGCACATCGCAGGGATCAGAGTACAGTTTGATCCATCGAAAGAAGTGGGCAAGAGGATTGTAACCGCAACCGTGGACGGAAAAGCGGTGGACCCGGCCCGCATGTATTTGACAGCTACAAACGATTTTATGGCAGCTGGCGGTGACGATTATCAAATGTTCAAAAAATACCCAGAGGCAGGTCTGTTTGTAGCACTGGACGAAGCACTCGTGAAGTACATTAAGGAAGTCGGCGTCGGAAATGCCTCAGTCGACGGCAGAATTAAAGTCTATGACGGCCCGGCAATAGTGACACCAGCGCCTGCACCCGCACCTGTGACACCTGCACCTGGAACACCGGGAACAGAAAGTCACTACACTGTCGTCTCGGGAGATTCTTTGTACCATATTGCTTTAAAATACAACACAACGTGGCAAAAATTAGCTGAGTACAATAAACTCAGCAATCCTAATTTGATCCTGCCAGGCCAGATTATTCACATTCCGGCCATGTAGCGAATAGTAAAGAGAGTCTATTTATCAGTCAAGCCCTTAATGAGAGTCGGTTTATACCCAACCGGCTCTCATTTTTTTCTTGAAGTGTGAGGCATTTGTGTGGTGGTTGTTTATTCGGGGTATCAACTTATTGAAACCTTGAAAGGGGATGCCCTTATGAAAAAAGAATGGAACAAGATTTTACCGCCAATTTTGGGCGCGGTGCTGTTGCTGCTTGTTTTCGGTGATCAGATTTTAGCTTTTGCAGCGGACTATCAATGGTTTAAAATGTTGGGTTACACTGAAACCTTCTTTGTTGAAATCAAGACAAAAATGATGATTTGGATCCCGCTTTCACTGATCCTCTCAGTGGCTCTCAGTCTGTATTTCATCAAATTATTCGACAAGTATATAAAATTAGGACAAATCTTTATTTCCAAGCCGGAGCTGACTAAGTCAAAAAGATTACTGGTAATGATATCTGTCGGATTGGGCATATTTTTGTCGTGGGTAGCGACCGGTGAGCTTTGGTTGAAAATATTATTCTTTTTGAACAGAAATTCATTTGGCGTCGCGGACCCAATCTTTGGAAACGATGCCTCCTTCTATATTTTCTCAAAGCCTATGATTGAGAATCTGATGAGCCTCGGCATTTTCACAACCCTTGTGATTATTGTGGCGACACTCGTCTTTTATTCTCTTGTATTTAAGCAATATCCGCCTTCAGAAGGTACGGTTTATTATTTGGACAGAACTGCGGGCATTCCAAACGTTATTGGTTTTTTCAAACGGGATATTTTACGAAACGCTGTGAAGCGACTCGCTACTTTGGGTGCTCTCTTTTTTGTATTGCTGGGAAGCTTCTTCCTGCTGATGACTTATGACCTCGTCTATTCTCCACGTGGGGCGGCTTTCGGTGCAAGCTACACGGATGTCGCGGTTACGCTGAAAGGGTATATCGCGCTGGCTATCGTTTCTTTTATCTCAGCTGTACTGTTTTTTGTAGGAATGATGAAAGAGAAAAAGCGTTTAATTGCAGCGGGTCCGGTCGCAATCGTGCTAATTGGCATTATCACTTCGGTCATCGCTTTTGGCGTTCAAAGATTAATTGTAGAACCGGATGAAATTTCAAAAGAGCAGCCCTATATTGAATACAACATAGCCTTTACTCAAAAAAGCTTTAATCTTGACCAGGTTGAGTCGAGGGAATTTCCTGTCAATCAGGAGCTTACTGCAAAAGATCTGGAAGAAAATGAAGCAACCATTCGAAACATCCGCATTAATGACGAAACGCCGCTATTGCAGACATTTAATCAGCTTCAAAGTTTGAGGCTGTATTACCAGTTCAGCAATATCAGTATGGACAGATATGTCATTGACGGGCAGTACAGACAAATCTTTCTGGCTCCAAGAGAGCTCAACGTCGAAAAATTGACGGATAAAGCAAAGACCTGGATTAATTTGCACCTGAAATACACGCATGGTTACGGGGTGGTCGCAGCGCCGGTCAATGAAGTTACGCCTGAAGGCCAGCCAAAGCTGATGGTAAAAAATATTCCGCCAACCACAGAGACAGATTTAAAGCTGTCAAGACCGGAGATTTATTTTGGTCTTCTGACCGATCAATATATTATTACGGGTACGGATGAGGATGAGTTTGATTATCCGAGCGGCTCAGATAATACAGAAACCCGTTATGAAGGGACTGATGGCATTACCCTGAGCGGGGCTAACAGATTGCTTTACGCGATAACTCAGCGCAGCTTGAGGCTGCTTTTTTCGGACAACATTACGGCAGACAGCCGAATCCATCACACAAGAGACATCATTGACCGCGCTTCCAAAATAGCGCCATTCCTAATCTATGAGAATGATCCCTATATGGTCATGAATCAGGAAGACGGCAAGCTCTACTGGATTGTGGACGCTTACACTGCCACGGCGGATTACCCCTATTCTCAAAGATACGGGTTTAAGGGCTATATTGTGAATTACGTTCGAAACTCGGTTAAAATTGTCGTAGACGCCTATAATGGCACAATTGATTATTATGTCTTTGATGAAAGTGACCCTATGATCCAGACCTACAATAATATTTACAAGGATTTGTTTAAACCTGCGTCTGAGCTTCCTGAAGGTTTGCAGAAGCATATCAAATATCCGCGGGACTTATTCGATCTGCAGGCAGAGGTATATCGTCTTTACCATATCAGCAATCCGGTCGTCTTTTATAACGGTGAGGATGCCTGGGATATTGCCAACGAAAAATATCTGGACCAGATTGAGCAAGCGAAGTCAAACTATGTCATGTTTAAGCTTCCTGAGGAAGAAAATGAAGAGTTCGCTTTGATTTTACCGTATACACCGCGTGAAAAGGCAAACATGACCAGCTTGCTTGTCGCGAGAAATGATGACGAGCACTATGGGAAACTTTATGTTTACCGTTTTCCAAAAGACAGAACCATTGATGGCCCTATGATGATTGAATCCAGAATAGATCAGGATTCAACTATTTCACCTCAGTTCACCTTGTGGGGCCAGGAAGGCTCAAATGTTCTGAGGGGTAATGTCATAGTGGTTCCGGTCAATAATTCGCTGCTTTATATTGAACCAATTTTCATTCAGGCAGACAATGTCAACAGTCTGCCGGAAACGAAGCGGGTAATCGTTGGGTATCGCGATAAGGTAGTGATGGAACAGACACTGGACCTGGCTTTGGAACGGATTTTTGGCACTGTCTCAGAAACAGGTCCACAGTTGCCGTCTGAAGGCGGTTTGCCACAGCCGGAGGGCGAAGATTTAGATGCTGTTCTGAATCAAGTCCGATCTGTCTATGACGAGTTAACGCGATCACTGAGTGAAATTCAAAAAATAATTCAGCAGTTGGAAACACAAATGGAAAGTCAGAAAGAGACAGCAACTGAAGGTGATGCGGCAGAACCGGCAGTGACGCCCTAGGTAAACTGGTGTTAAAAATTAACGATTGACCAGGGAGGGAATGAAATTTGCCTCCCAGTGCCCTGTAAATACTAAAACCAGTAGCCTATCTGGTTATAGTGGTTACAGGGTACTCATTTATTTGAGAAAATGGCAGTCATAATTTCGTGCTTGATCAGGCTAAGTTGGTGTATAATAATAGAGGTGTCATTTCAAAGGGGGGACGTCTCATGATCGGTCATCTGTTGATCTTTGATATTGACGGGACACTGATGTCATGTGGCGGAAGCGGCAGGAAGTCAATGAATGACGCTTTCTTGGAAGTGTTTAATATTGAAAACGGATTTGAAAAAGTTAATATGGCCGGGTGTCTGGACAGGGCGATTCTTAGGACTTCTCTTCAGATGCATCAGGTAAAACTGGATGATGAAGCCTCCTTTTTCAGTTTATACGGTTACCATTTAAAGAGAAATCTTCAGAATAATCCCGGTGTCATGGCTTACTCGGGCGTTCAAACGCTGCTTGAGGCACTCGCGGTTAAACCGGAAGTTCTGTGTACGTTGGGTACAGGCAATTGTGAAATAGGCGCATATGAAAAACTCAAAGCGGTTCACCTTCATGATCGATTCATTCTCGGTGGGTATGGTGACCACCACGATACCAGAGCGCAGCTGATTCAGCATGTCATTGATCAAGCGGAGTTTCGTTATGGTCATCAGCATCAGGGTTACAACACGGTTGTCATAGGGGACACACCATTAGACATAGAAAGTGGCAAAGCCGTTGGTGCAATGACTGTAGCAGTGGCAACCGGAAATTTTTCAAAAGAGCAGTTAGCTTTACATGCGCCTGATCTTTTGCTTAATGATTTGACGGACACAAACGAATTTCTTTTCCGTATAGGTTTAAGCGTCTAATAGTGCATTCGGGGGGTGGCATCATGGAGCATAAGGTCAGAGAATGGAAGCAGATCTTAATCCCATATGAACAGGCAGTGGAAGAGCTTAAAGTCAAATTTAAAGCAATCAGAAAAGAATACCGGGACATGAATGAGTATTCCCCTATTGAGTTTATTACCGGACGGGTTAAACGCATTTCAAGCATACTTGAAAAATGCAAAAGATATAACATCCCTGAAGAAAACATTGATGAAATGGAAGACATAGCAGGCATCCGGGTCATGTGTCAGTTTATTGATGACATTTACAAAGTGGTGGACTTAATTCGTGCGAGAGATGGAAAAGATCTCAAGATTGTTTATGAAAAAGATTATATTGGCAATCCGAAAGACAGTGGCTATAAGAGTTACCACATCATTATAAGCTATCCGGTACAGACAGCTTTTGGCACCAAAGAGGTTTTGGCAGAGCTTCAAATTCGTACGCTGGCCATGAATTTTTGGGCGACTATTGAGCACTCCTTGAATTATAAATATCAGGATAAGCTGCCTCTTGACATTAAGGCAAGGCTGAAAAAAACTGCGAATGCAGCGGCCATGCTCGATTTGGAGATGAGTGACATCCGTAATGAAATAATTAGGGCACAGCTCATGTTTGAACAAAAATCAAATTTAGTCAGTGATATCATGGAAAATCTGGAAGTTTTAATATCACTTGGGAGAAAAGCTGAAGCTTTCGAATTTCAGGAGAGATTTGACCTGTTGTGGGAAAATGGAAGCGAAAAAGAACTTGAAGAACTTTTACATGAAATCAAATTGACGCTTCCGAGATTCAGGATGTTTGAAAATGCTGATCGCGACCATGGAGCTGAATCTCCAAATCTATAAGGGTGCCTTGGACTCACCCTGCAAATCCAATGACAGTCACGGGGTGATTATGTGGCGCTTTATGCCATTGCAGACACGCATTTGAGCTTCACGGTTGAGAAACCTATGGATGTATTTGGCGGTGTTTGGACAGATTACATTGAAAAAATCAGAGAAAATTGGATAGCTCTTATTAAGCCCGAGGATGTTGTCATCCTGGCGGGTGACATAACCTGGGCGATGCGGCTTGAGGAAGCGGACGCAGATTTTGAATTTCTTGATCAGCTGCCAGGACAGAAGATCGTCTTAAAAGGCAACCACGATTACTGGTGGTCCTCAGTCAAGAAGATGCAGACGCGGTGGCCTAATTTTAAGTTTTTGTATAATAACTTTCAGGTCTATTACGACGTTGCCATATGCGGGACGCGGGGTTGGGTATGCCCTGGCAGCAATGGTTTTACGGATAAGGATGAAGCTATTTATCAACGGGAACTTCTTAGACTTGAAAACAGCCTGAAGCAATCAAAAACCGCCGGTTTCCAGAGAATAATAGGTGTACTTCACTATGCACCCACAAACGAAAAGATGGAGTCCAGCGGATTCACTGAACTCTTTGAACACTACGGCGTTGAATTGGTGGTCTACGGCCATCTCCATACAGAATTCGGATTTAAAGCAGGTATCAACGGGAATTTTGGCGGCGTGGAATACCGCCTGGTATCTGCGGACTACAGAGCTTTTATCCCCCTGCGATTATTGGAGGAAAAGAATGAGGAGAACTCATGAACGAGACAGACAATAGACTTTCTGGATCTGCAAAACTGCTCCTGACGGAGTTTTTCAATCAGCGGACCAATCTTATAAATCAGTTGGAATCCGGGGCGATCTCTAAGCGATATTATTTGGAACAGTGTCACTATTATTTTGAAAAGCGTGGGATCAGGCCCTTCAAACCCCGAGCGTCAACTTTTGAAGAAGGCCTGATGAATTATCAGTATCACAATACTTATGCGAAATTCTACAAAATGATGATAGATGAAAGTTATACGGCAGCTTATGCAGAGTTGAAGACGTTTGAGAAAAAAATGGATGACCATTACCTCCAAAAGGACCGTGCGACACAGGAAATGCTGGAGCTGGTGGACTATATCAACGTAGAGGCTTATTACCTTGAAATGAGGTCGGAGCGGCTTTCCGGAAAGCTTTTTGAAATAGTCTTCACCGACCGCCCCATGGCGATCCTCCATTCCATGGATGTCAGAATTCAACGCAAACTCAAAATGCAAGGCTGTTTTTTAGAAAGTCCCAAGAGATCGTTGATTGATGATTATGTGAATACAAAGTATTAATATGCGAAAGATCATACCAAAAATGAAAAATTAGCGTAAGGCCTCAACTTTTGGTTATCTATATAGTAGAAGTCGAAAGGAGGAATCAACATGATCAATGTTCCTGTTTTTGAACCGGGAGAATTCCTGACAATCCAAAAAATCGTTACCGAGGATGACACTGCAATCCACTACGGCTCCGGCGCACTCGACACCCTGCTCGCAACACCAAGTCTCGTTGCTTTAATGATTGAAGCAGCCACCAGGCTGATCGACAGTCGACTTCCGGAAGGTTATGTTTCTGTTGGCAAGACACTATCTGTAACCCACGAAAAACCGACTGTTTTAGGTGAAACAGTAACCATCAAGGTTTCTGTCGTCAGTCAGGAAAGCAACTATATCCAGCTTGAGACGGAAGCATTTGATGAAGAAGGGATTATTGGACACGGCAAACTGGACCGTTTTGTTGTCAATAAAATCAGACTAATGGAAAAAGCCACAGAAGACGCGCTGTCAAGTCAAATTGGTGTAAACGTCTGATTCGGCTTCCGTTTAAGGAAAACAGTCAAAATAATTTTTAGCCTTCCATTGTTTATCACAGTGGAAGGCTTTTTACTTGTTCCTGACTAAGCCTCTTATGACTGGGTAAAGATGAAGAAAAGCGTTGAGGAGGGCTTGTTTTGAAGATAGATACCGGAAAATATCGCGTGGATGAAGGTCAAAAGGTTGACCTTAAGGATTGGCCTACTAAGGTAAAGCCTTATTATGACTCAAAAAAAACATACAAAGAGCAGCTTGGACAATACAAAGATAAAATGACTGAAAAACAGAATATGTTTTACGCCCAGGATCGCTATTCTCTCCTGCTGATTTTTCAAGCTATGGATGCCGCCGGCAAGGATGGTGCAATCAAACATGTTATGTCTGGCGTGAATCCTCAGGGCTGTCAGGTGTATAGTTTTAAGCAGCCCAGTGCTGAGGAGCTGGATCATGACTTTTTGTGGCGTACGACCTGCCGCCTTCCTGAACGTGGACGGATAGGCATTTTCAACCGGTCCTATTATGAGGAGGTGCTGGTAGCCAAAGTACACCCGGAGTTACTGGCAAATCAAAGGCTGCCTGAAGAAATCGAAAACGGGAAGAATTTTTGGGAGAAACGTTATGAGTCCATTGCGGACTTTGAAAAGCATCTCATTAGGAATGGCACAAGGGTCATCAAATTCTTTTTGCATGTCTCTTCAGAGGAACAGGCAAGAAGGTTTCTGGACCGGATTGATGAACCTGAGAAGAACTGGAAGATGAGTCTTGGGGACATAGAAGAACGAAAGTTTTGGGATGACTACATGAAAGCTTATGAAGACTGCCTTGAAGCCACCAGCAAAAAATACGCGCCATGGTTTGTTATTCCAGCGGACGATAAGAAAAATGCGCGTCTGATAATCTCGCAAGTAATTATTGAAGCCTTCGATAATATGGAATTGCATTATCCGGAGGTTTCTGACGCGCATAGAGTAGAACTTTTGAAAATCAAAGGGGACCTTGAGGCAATTCTGGAATCCGAAAATTAAAATTACAACACTAACCTTGAAAAGAGAAAGGACCAGGTGAAGACATGGCAAGTGTTTCAATGTCTGAGCTGTATACTTCAGCAAAGGATGCGCTGGATCGCAGAGGCGTTAAAATTTCGGATATCGCGGTTCTGGTGATGCATCTGCAAAAGAAATATAACGAAAACCTTACATTTGAGGCATGCATGGAGAGTGTGGATGCAGTTCTGAATAAACGTGAGGTGGCTCACGCCATTATGACAGGTGTCGCCTTGGATGAATTGGCAGAGCGAAAGGCATTGCCGGAACCCCTTCAGCAGATTGTGGAATCGGACGAGCCGCTTTATGGAATTGATGAGATCCTGCCATTATCCATTTCAAATCTTTACGGGACAATAGGTCTCACTAACTACGGCTACCTGGACAAAGAAAAAATTGGGATCATCAAGGAGCTCGACGCCATGAAGGGGACTCGTGTGCATACCTTTATGGATGACCTTGTAGCCGCGATCGCTGCAGCGGCTGCCAGTAGGATTGCGCACGCGGATTAACAGTCTTTACCACGCTAACAGATGCCACATCAGACGCCACATCATACGCCGCAACAGACGCGACAACAGACACAACAACAGTTACCACTGGGGGTGCTGTTCTGAAGCCGGGTTTTGCGCTATAATAAAGAGTAAGATAAAATCAGGCTTTTAATAATCGAGCTGAGCGAAAGGGCTTATACATGAAAAAAAATCAAATAGTAACTTTTTGGATAGAAAAAATGGCGACGCTACAAGAAGGGGTTGGTTTTGTTGATCAAAAGCCTGTTCATGTCAAGGGCGCTCTTCCGGGTCAAAAGGTAGAGGTCAGAATTTCCAGGAACAGGGATCACTACGTCGAAGGTAAGTTGTTAAGCGTCTTGGAAAAATCAGAGTCAGAGATATCATCATTTTGCAATCATTACGGCGAATGCGGAGGCTGCTCGCTTCAGACATTGCCTTACAGTGCGCAACTGGAAATGAAAAAGGCTTGGATTTCCGGGCTTCTTGAGTCCCATCTCCCGGAAGACGTATTCAAAAGCATAGCGTTCACAGGCGTGCTTCCGAGTCCCAAGCAGTTGGCATACCGAAACAAAATGGAGTTTACCTTTGGGAATGCTTTCAAAGGTGGTGAGACAAATCTAGGACTTCACAAAAAAGGTCAATTTGGCGCGGTGATTACGACGGATCACTGTCAGATCTGCGACTCGGATTTTACGGAAATTTTAAGCGCGGTTTTAGAATTTTTTAAGAGGCGTGGCGTGGATCATTATAATAAATTTAGTCATGAGGGAATCTTGAGGCACCTCGTCATACGCAAAGGCGAAAAAACCGGTGAGATTCTTGTCGCGTTGTCGGCTGCGGGACCATCGGCAGAAGACCTGAGGGGCTTTGTCGATTTGGTGACCGGATTAAAACTGCAAGGTGAGATTGTCGGTGTTTTGTATGTTGAAAACACGGGAAAGGCAGACGCGGTCAACGGAGACCCAGTCGTTCTGTTTGGCAGGGATCATTACTATGACGAGATTCTGGGTCTAAGGTTTCGAATCTCCCTTTATTCGTTTTTTCAGACCAACACCGTGGGCGCTGAGCTGCTGTATCAGACGGCTTTTGACGGCCTTGAGGACATTCGTGGGAAATATGTTTTTGATCTGTTCAGTGGGACGGGTACGATCGCTCAACTATTGGCTCAACGAGCAAAGCGCGTTGTCGGCATAGAAATTGTGGCAGACGCGGTCGAAGCGGCCATTGCCAACGCGGCTGAAAATGAGCTTTCCCACTGTGAATTCAGGGTTGGGGACGTGCTGGAAATTCTGGATCATTATGAAGGCCACAAGCCCGAGGTTATAGTGGTGGATCCGCCAAGAATGGGCATTTCACCAAAAGCCCTGGAGAAAATCATCGCTTTTGGAGCGCCGGAGATCCTGTACATTTCATGCAATCCAAAAACGCTCGCGGAAAATCTTTCAATGATGGCTCTGGCTGGATATCAACCCGTAAAGGTGACAGGCGTGGACATGTTCCCGCATACGAGCAATTGCGAAACTATATGCTGGCTGAGGCGTCGAGGAGGATCTGAAGAATGAACAATGTCATTGAGGCCATTTTGAACCGCAGAAGTATCAGAAAATATAAAGCGGACGGCATATCTGAAGAGGATTTGGGGCAGATCATCGAGGCGGCTAAATACGCGCCAAGCGGTATGAACGCCCAAAGCTGGCACTTCAGTGTCATTCAAAACCGCGAGAAGATTGAGGCGCTGGAAGCAGTTGTTTACGAGGCGATAAAAGGCTCAGAAGACCCTTATCTGAAAAAAATGGGTGAGCTTGCGGAGTTTCACTACTTTTATGGTGCCCCTGTTCTGGTGATCATCAGCAACGCGGCAAATTCAATTTCATTATCTCCAGTGTCAGACGCTGCCCTTGCTGCAGGCAACATGATGCTCGCGGCTCATGCCCTTGGTCTTGGCAGCTGCTGGGTTCACATTCTGACGCGGCTCAGAGATGAACCGGAGGTGAAGGCTGCGCTGAGGGCACTGGGTGTTCCTAAGGGTTATGTCGTTTGTTCAGCGCTGACCCTTGGCCATCCGGAGGGTCCTTCACCAAAAGCTGCAGAGCGTCGCGAAGGTACGGTCAATTTTGTTTTATAAAGCTGTGAGTGTCGTCAGGCACACACAGGTTACTTGCAGAAATTTTAGGAGGTGATGGCAGTTGAATCAGAAAACTTATAAAGACGAAGTAGAGGAAAAACTGGCCAAGTCGCTGACAGCACAGACCCCGGAACTGATCCCGTATTTGCCGTATCTGCTGATGGATATTTGGGACCTCGGCTCTTCGCCTGAGGACATGAGAACATTAATAGAGGAACATTTACCGTCGCCACACAAACTGCATCTGATCGACATGGGCTGCGCCAAAGGCGCAGCACCGGTATACCTTGCCCGGGCGTTCGGTTGTCATGTGAAAGGCATCGACATCATTCCTGAATTTATCGAAGCGGCCGTCAAGCATGCAGAGGCGAATGGTGTTGGAGACCTATGCGAATTTGTCGTCGGTGACATCAACGAAGCGGTTCTGATCGAGCGCAATTACGATATCGCGATCCTGGACGCCATCATGGATGTCCTTGGAACGCCAGCGGAAACCATTCGAATGATCCGACACGTCATTAAGGAAAGCGGCTATCTTTTGATCAACGACGCTTATAAATTCCACCCGGAAGATCAGAATCAGAAAGATAGCGGGACAGAGGCCAAGACGACTGGCTCTAAATACAGTTCTCCAAAAATGTCATTGGATGAAATTCCGGAGTTCCCGCCGGAAGTGCTTGAAGCCCCTTATCTGACCTATGCTGAGTGGCTGGCCCTCTTTAGAGCGGAAGGTCTGGAAGTGGTCGCGACCATAGTGACTGAAGGTCAAGCCCTTTTTTCTTTCAACGACGCTCAGAAAGAATTGATCCGGGTTCGTGCGGAGGAGCTCAAAGCACTTCATCCTGAAAAGCAAGCACTTTTTGACGAATTTATCAGAGCTCAGGGCATCAAGCAGGCGGCACCGGATATGCCGCTGCAAGGGATTACCTGGCTGGTCAGAAAAATTCAGTTCATGCCGTCGAGGTATCGCTAAGGCTGAAATTTCAAGGACTGAGGTTATGTCAAAAAATGATCTGAAAAAGGAAGCAGACAATGCTCTGAACACGGATTCAACCCGTCGCGAGGCTTTCCTTCAAGATTGGGTTTTCGAAGCGTGGTCTGATCTTTCGCTTAAATCATTGAATTTACTGGCTGAAGAAATCACCCATGTACGTTCGGTAGCAAAATTGATGGCGGTTCTGGCACCCGGCAGAGGCCTTGACTCTGAGCTCGCGGAGATTATTGGTCAGCTCCATGATGCCGGACGGCTAAGACCGGGAGGTTCCACTGAGGCGCATGCCGAACGTGGCGCTTCAGAAGTCATGGCGTTCTTAAAAGAAAACCGGTTGTTGCCTGAGTCCTCCCAACAGATTGTGGTGAACGCGATCCGGCGCCACAGCGCAAAGGGAAAACAACAGGAAGCCTATGATGAGTTGTTGAAGGACGCGGATGTGTTTCAGCGCCTTCTTGAAGGGGAGCCTGTCCTTTCGAGGCCAGCCTGGCGAAAGCGCGCGGCGCTTGTTCTTGAAGAGCTCAGACGCTATGCTGTTAAAGCCGGAGATCACACGCTGGTTCTTTCACCAAATGATCGAACAGTCGCGGAAGGGTACTCCAGATTTCTTTCAGAGGTGGCGTCCTGGCTGATGCTTCGCAAACATCAAAGTCTGGACGAAGAGCGTGTCCATGATTTCAGGGTCTATATCAGACAGATCAAGGCGCTCCAGTCTTTCTTCAAGCCTCTGCTCAAAACACGCCGCTATGAAGGTGGTCTGGAGCGGCTTCGAAAGGCACTGCATGCCTTTGAAGACGCCAGGGAAGGTGCGGTCGAGCTGAGGGCTTTGGAAGCTTACGCCGCGAGCCTTGATGCCGGTCTTGACGACAAGGCCCAGCTGGATTGGATCGCTTTCAGATCCGGGGTGTTGACTCAGCGCACCGGCGCTGCTCTCGCTGAAGCTGCAGCTGGAGACTATTCATGGGCAGCAGCCCTTCAAGTCTGGCACCGCGACATGTTGAAAGCGACCCTTTCGAGAGGAATTTCAAAAATGCCTCTGGACACCTTCGCCCTTAAGCGTGTTAGCCGATGGTTACGTCAATGGAGAAAGCATTATGGCAGCATGGATTTTGATAATGACACTTTAATTCACGAGAGCCGAATTGGCGTGAAAAAAATCAGATATGTCCTCAGGGCAATTCAAAAGATCGTTCCTATGGAATCCAAAGCCTTGCTTGACGCCCTTGAGACTTACCAGTCTTTGTCCGGCGCGCTGCACGATGTGGCGGTGTCGAAGATCCTGCATATGGACGAAGGTGGTATCCTCTTCGATGTCCAGGCAGATCCCGCACAGGATATGAAGCTTCTTTCCATTTATCTCAGTTTTAGAGAGCGTCAGGGACGTGAGTACCGAGCCCAGCTGAGGCATGCTCATGTCAGACTTATGGAAGAGATCGAGGCGTGGCTCAAGTGAGAGGCAGTCTTCTGACTTCTGACTGAAAAGGGTGACAAAAACATGAGACCGCTTTAAAAAGCGGTCTCATTCATTCAACGGATAGGCCTTATGAAATTTGTGCTGATAGCTTGAGGCGCATTGCTTGTTAAGGCTTGAGCGACAGAAAAGTCGGACTAAATCAGCCCTTGAAGGACATAAAGGATGGGCAGCACAACAGCCAGCATACCGGTATTAAACAGCCAAAGGGAGTTGGCCAGATCTGCGTCCAGACCATAGAGCTGAGGCGGAATCAGGGAATGAAAAGCCGGTGGCATAGCCGACATGATCAGTACAACCCTGACGACAAGGCCATCCTGCAGTGCGTCCAGTCCCAGGGCAAAGGCCGCGGATACGGCAATCACAGGTACGGCTATGAATTTTATAGCTGAGATTGCCAGGCATTCTTTCAGATAACGCTGGATTGCGCTGAATCTGATGCGATATCCAATAGAGGTCACCAGCAGGAAAGACGAAAATGGAATGATGACCGCGCTGACGGACGAGAAAAAGGTTGGGCGCTGAGCACCAAGGAAGTTGAGGATCAGTCCGGCTGAGATGCTGGTGATGTAAATCTGAAAGACGGGATCTCTTAAAATCTTCATGAGCGCGGATTGCTTGTCTGCTTCGCCGGCAGTTGTACCGTGAAGTCGAGCGATTGGATATCCAACCAGAAGATAGAGAAATTCCTCCAGCAAACGGTACATGGAGGCGAGGGCGTAGCTGGCCTCTCCCAAAAAAATATAGCAGAACAAACTGCCAAAGCTTCCCAGGTTCATAAAGGCGCCAGAGCAGATAAATGCTCCGGTTTGGTACCTTTCATGCTTCATGACTTTTGAAGTTATGTAAGCCAGAACACCGCCTGACAGGATAGCAAGGGCGCCAATCAACGGAAGCGCGACGTAGCGGAGGTCATCCAGCCGAACGACCCAGAAAGCGCCAAAGGTGACGATTGGATTTAAGCCAAACATGGCGAACAACTGCATTCTGCGCACTATGACTTCCGCGTCACCCAGATATTGTGAAGCCTGGTCAGCCTCCAAACGGGCAGCTTTGCGAAGCAGGATTCTGTTCAAGACCTGGCCAGTCAGAAGCCCTAAAAAGATTATGCTTATGGAAAGTAAAAATCTGCTCATAGGCCAAGTGGTTTTTCAAACGTTGGCATGAGAGTGGGAAATACAAAAAACAACCTGATCACCTCGTATTCTTATACTTAATTGTAGACACAATTTCTTCTCAACGCAACCTTACAACAATTTTTCGGCGGAAATGCTGCAAAGCTCTCCGGAGGTATGGAGTGACTCAACTATGAGACTAAACGTTTATATCAGCAGTACAGGCCTTTGCTCAAGGCGGGAGGCGGATCGGCTCATCCTTGAGGGAAAAGTCAGGGTGAACGGGAAAGTGGCAGTGCTTGGAACCCAGGCTGACCAGGGGGATCTCGTCGAGGTCGAAGGGAAAGTCCTGCGCAAAAAAGTTCCAAGTGTCTATATAGCCCTGAATAAACCCGTGGGCATTACCTGTACGACAGAGCGCCACATTAAGGGCAATATAATTGATTTTGTGAATCACCCCCATCGGATCTTTCCGGTAGGCAGACTCGACAAAGATTCGGAAGGTCTTATTATATTGACGAATGACGGCGGAATCGTCAATGAAATCCTTAGAGAAGAAAACGATCACGAGAAGGAATATCTTGTTCAGGTAGACCGGCCCGTGACACCCGAATTTGTCAAAGCTATGTCTAATGGCGTCAGAATCTATAATCCGGTCAAAAGGCAGCACACCAAGACTAAGCCATGCAAAGTCGTGCGGGTTTCTGAATACGGTTTCAGAATAGTTCTGTCTCAAGGACTCAACCGCCAGATTCGACGCATGTGCGAGGCCCTGGGCTATGAGGTGGTCAAGCTTAAGCGCACCAGGATCATGGATCTGCGCCTGGGAGATTTAAAGAGCGGCCACTGGAGACCACTCAGCAAGGAAGAGGTTGCAGGCCTCAGGCACAAACGCTCTGAAGACAAGGACAGCAGCAGAGGAGGCGGCAAAAAATGAGGATGCCAGCATTGTTTGTTGGTCATGGCTCCCCAATGAATGCTATAGAGGACAATGGGTTTACAAATGGCTGGGCGCGCATGGCGGAAAAACTGCCGCGGCCGGAAGTGATCCTGTCAATTTCAGCGCACTGGTATACAGACGGCACACGGGTCAACAATGACCCTGCCCCCAGAACGATCTACGACATGTACGGATTTCCAAAAGAGCTTTATGAGATTGTCTATAATGCGCCGGGGTCGCCGAAAATCGCGAAAGTCGTTCTCGACAGCCTGTCTCATCTTTCCCGCCCCTGCATGGCAGACAACTCCTGGGGTCTTGATCATGGCACTTGGTCGGTTCTGCATAAGATGTATCCTGACCGCAGCATTCCCGTTCTCCAGCTGAGCATTGACGGCAGTGCAGACGCGAAAACTCACTATGAGATTGGCCGTTCACTGTCAGAGCTCAGGGACCAGGGTGTGATGATTTTTGGAAGCGGCAATGTCGTTCACAATCTGAGACGCGTTCAAATGCAGCGTGCCGATGGTTTTGACTGGGCCTATGAATTCGATGGCTACATTCGCGACAATATGGTCAAGCGCGACGTCGAGGCCATTCTGGATCACGGTCAGGCGGGGGATTGCGCAAAGCTTGCCTTTCCAACGCCGGAGCACTATGATCCCCTGCTTTACGTCCTGGGAGCGAGCAGAGACGACGATAAGCTCACTGTATTCAATGAGGCATGCGTCATGGGCTCGGTTTCAATGACGAGCTATGCGTTTCATAACATCGAGCTTAAGTGACAGACCAACAAGCATTAAGCGGCTTTGAATGTTTGGAGGAAAAAGGGGGGCGGGGTTGTGAGACCATCGGCTAAACACAGAGAAAAGGCAGTGAGGCCAACGCCAATAAGGCGATTGGAAAGAGGGGTCCGCGGCTTTGGGCGCCTTTCACTCTGTCTGCTTCTCGTACTCCTGATCCAGTGGCTGCCTGTCTTTGCCAACAGCGGACCGCCCCGAATTCTGCCAGATCAAAATAAAGCGGTTTTTACTGAGAATCCGGGGGTGGCGCTCGTTCATGAACACCTCAAAATGGTGTGGGATCCAGAGCGCTATAGAGCTGAGTTTACTGTCACTTATACCTTCGAGAACACCTTTAACAGCCCTCAGGCGCTGACTCTGTGGTTTATGAGTGGCGATTATGAGGATCGAAGTTTTAAGATCCGGAGTTCAAGCGGACTGATCCCTTCAAAAGACATTGAGCCGGAGGCGTACCACTTGGAAAACTGGGCATTTGTAAAAGATCCGCCGTTTGTCACAGCTTATAATGAGCCGCTGGAGCAGCGTCTTGATTTTTACGGACAGACTCAGACACCAGCCAGAATCACAGAGTGGCTTCTTAAACTGGCGCCGCGGGAACAGACGGAGGTTGTGGTATCCTATGAGGCCAAAAGCGGGTATCTGAGTCATTCGGACTACTTTACGGTCTACAGAACCCTGTATTATGCCCTTTCTCCGGCCCAATATTTCGATGGTGAGGCGGTTGTCGATCTCGAATTGATTGTACCGCGGAACTGGTCGGCTGCGGCCAATCTGCCGCTGGAACTCGAAGCGCCGGGACTGTACACCTTGAAGGATTACGCTATAGGCACGGAGGACTTGTATATAAGTTTGCTCAATAAGGATGAGCTTATGCTCGGACTCAATTCGAGGTCTGCTTTGTTTGGATGGACCTGGCCGGCCGCGGCAGTCAGCTTCATGGGGGCTATACTTATTGCTCGCCGCAGAAAGCGTTTGGCTGTCGGGCTCGTGATAGCCGGGACTTTAGCCATGTCACTCAACCTCATCAGGCCGTCTTATGGGATGATCTTTATGATGATGCTATTATTGCCGGTGATCGTGGTGAGCCTGCTCTTTCTTGCTGCTGTACTTGCCTACATCAGGTACCAAAAGAAGAGGCGCGGGGCCTCTCACATTGACAGTAATAAACCAATGGATTAGGAGCGCTGAACATGAAGCGGGAAAATAGGAAAACACATTGCTTTATCGATTACGAAAATGTTCATGAATCCGGATTTGAAGGCGTCGAGTCGCTGTCGGACGGCGACTCTGTCACCATTTTTATCAGCAGTGTCTCACACAAGATCAGCCTGGTGGTGCTGGAGACGCTGCTTCGAAAGAAGTGCGAATTGAACATCATTCATACCATAGGCACAGGAAAAAATAATCTTGATTTCCAGTTGATTGCTGAGGTGGGGTTTCAGATCGGGCGCCACACCTATGAGGCTCAGTCGACGCAGTTCGCTATTATCAGCAAAGACCGTGGCTATGAAAATGTTGTAACCGCCTTTCTGAATCGCGGATTCCAGATTATCCAGTGTGAAACCATTGAGAAAATAGGTAAAAACGTTGAACAGATCAGTGTTGAGCCTGTTTTGGAGGAACTGGATGAGGCGTGGGAATTCGCGGCGTCCGTTCAAAAGTGTTTGGTGAGCCTAAAAATGAGCACTTCAGACTTGAAGAAAGTGGATGCCATTTTTAGGGAGTCATTTACATTGAATACGCTGCATGACCGTTTAGTGAAAGCCTTCGGAAAGAAGGGCAATCACCCCATCTATGGTAAATTGAAGTCGCTTCATAAACAATATCAAAAGACGCTGCCGCCAGTGGCACCTGAGGATTATGAGGCAGCGCCGGAGACGCAGGATGCCATTGTGCCTTTGAAGGAGAGCGCTGTAGAGAAGTAGCCCGAAGACGGGCAACAAAGCTTGGAGGTTAATGGGGATCAGCCTATTGAGGAATCCAGCAATAGTGATATGCCGGCTGCAGACGCTGGGTTAACTGATGCAGCATCAATACCTGCTGATCCGGTGATTCATCCGGAAAAACCGGTGGCGGAGACCAAGAAAAAGACGCGTGGCCGTAAAAGAAAGCAGCCGGCTTCTAAGTCTAAAACCGAACAAGAGGTAATTCATGCAGTCTCGCCTGAATCCGCAGCAGTACATCAGCCTGAGAAGCAGGATAAAATTGAGATTGAGCGAGACCCGGAACCACAGCCAAAGTTGGAACCTGAGGAAACGCAGGTCGAAGCCTCAGCAGAACCGGCAGAAAAACAGAGTGAGAAAAAGAAAAGAAGACCAGGCCGGCCCAGGAAGAAAAATGGGTCATCCAAGCCGTCGGAATCCCCTAATGTCAAGGAAGGCAGTGAAGCGACAGCTCAGGACGGGACGAAACTTCCGGAGGCTGAATAGCATAAAAGCCATGATATTTATGATATAAAAGGTCAAAACTTGAATAATGTGGATTAAGTCGGTAAAATGCACTTAGGCTTTAAATCTAATCATCATGAGGCGTTTTCATCAGAGAGTGCCGCGAGGGAGGCTTCAGCTTGAAAGTCAACAAACTGGCTATGCTGACAGATTTCTATGAATTAACCATGGGTAATGGCTATTTGCTGTCGGGAAAAATGGATCAAATTGTCTGTTTCGATATGTTTTTCAGGAAAGTACCGGATGATGGCGGCTTTGCCATCATGGCAGGCCTCGACCAGATCATGCGCTACTTAAAGGATTTAAAATTCGAAAAAGAAGATATTGAGTTTCTCAGGGAAAAAGGTATTTTTGATGAGAAATTCTATGACTATCTCGAAAACTTTAAATTCAGCTGTGATGTTTGGGCTATGCCGGAAGGGACGCCAATCTTCCCGAATGAGCCCATCTTTGTCGTGACAGGACCGGTCATACAGGCTCAGCTTATTGAAACGGTGGTGCTCCTGACCCTGAATCACCAGAGCCTGATAGCGACTAAAGCAAATCGTATAGTCAGAGCGGCTCAGGGAAGAGCAGTCATGGAGTTTGGATCCAGACGCGCCCATGGGTATGATGGCGCGGTTTTGGGCGCAAGAGCGGCCTTTATAGGCGGCTGTATAGGCACGTCCTGCACCGTTGTCGAGCAGACCTTTGGCATTCCCGCTATGGGGACAATGGCACACAGTTGGATTCAAATGTATGATTCGGAGTACGAGGCTTTTAAGACCTATGCAGAGGTTTATCCTGACAATTGCACGCTGCTGGTGGACACCTATAATGTTTTGAAGTCCGGGGTGCCCAATGCCATCAAGGTCTTCAAGGAAGTGGTCGTGGCTCAGGGCTTCAGACCAAAGGGCATCCGTATCGACAGCGGCGACATTACTTACCTGTCTAAAGAGGCCCGCAGGATGTTGGATGAAGCCGGCTTTGAGGACTGTAAAATAGTCGCGTCAAATTCGCTGGACGAATACATCATTCGAGATATCATCATTCAGGGTGCCAAAGTAGATACTTTTGGGGTCGGGGAGCGTTTGATCACGTCCAAGTCAGAACCCGTTTTTGGTGGGGTCTACAAGCTTTCGGCGGTACAAAAAGACGGTGAATGGATCCCAAAGATGAAGCTGAGCGAAAACATCAGCAAAACGACTATTCCTGGCTTTAAGCAAGTCTGGCGGCTTTTTGACCGAACCACCGGAAAAGCTATTTCCGACCTCATTACCCATCATGACGAGGTTGTGGATGATTCTGGAGCGTATACCATCTTCGACCCTGAGCAGACCTGGAAACAAAAAACCATTGAAAATTTTATTGCCAAGCCTCTGTTGATTCCTGTCTTCAAGAGCGGGGTATGTGTTTATGAAACGCCGTCGCTTCATGAGATTCAAGCATTTTGCATGAATCAGATTGAAACGTTATGGGAAGAAGCGCTTCGATTTGAAAATCCGCATGGATACTACGTGGACCTGTCCCAGAAACTATGGGATTGCAGAGATCGCCTGAGAAAAAGCATGAGTTCGATTTAATAACAAAAAAGGAAGCTGGGATCACCAAGCCTAAGGCAGGTGACACCAACTTCCTTTTTTGTTGTGAAATTACCTGAAGCTGTGGACGAAAAGTCCGCTTCTCAATTTTGGTTCAAACCAGGTTGACTTAGGAGGCATTACTTCGCCAGCGTCCGCAATGTCGAGCAGGTCGTCCATTGTGGTTGGGTACATGGAGAAGGCGACCTTCATGTCCAGCGCGCAACGTCTTTCAAGCTCTTCAAGTCCGCGGATACCGCCGACAAAGTCAATGCGCTTGTCTGTTCTTGGATCCTCAATGCCGAGAACCGGTCCGAGAAGATTCTTTTGAAGAATGGAAACATCCAGACGATCTACTGGATCCTTCTCGTCATAGATGCCGTCCTTTGCCTTGAGGACATACCATTTGCCGTCGAGCAGCATCCCAAAAGTATGCTTGGTCATAGGCTTATAAGGAGATCCGACAGGCGCGTCAGAAACTTCGAACTTCTCCGCTACTTTTGCGAGGAAATCTGCTTCGCTGTGTCCGTTCAAGTCTGTAAGAACGCGATTGTAATCCATGATGAAGAGATCATCATCCGGGAAGATAACAGCCATGAAGTAGTTGAATTCTTCATTGCCTGTAAACCCTGGATTTTCTTCGCGTTTCTTGAGGCCGACCTTGACAGAGGAAGCCGAACGGTGATGGCCATCCGCGATGTAGAGGAAGTCGATATCTGAAAATTCCTTTTCAATTTCACTGACGATGGCAAGATCGTCAATTGGCCAGAAGATGTGTGTTATGGCATCATCTGTAGTGAAGTTGTAGGCAGGCATATGAAACTTGATCCAGTCGTTCATAATCGTAGTCAATGATTTGCGGTTGCGGTACGTAAGGAATACCGGCTCGGTATGCGCTTCGCAAAAGCTGAAGTTTTGAATGCGGTCTACTTCTTTGACTGGACGCGTAAACTCATGCTTTTTGATGATGTCATTGAGGTAATCATCAATGGAAGTGCAGCCGACAATGCCCGTTTGAACGCGGCCGTTCATCAACTGTCTGTAGATGTAGAAAAGTGGCGCGGCTTCTTCTTTCATGTAGCCTTTTTCGACAAAAGCGTCCAGGTTCTTTCTGGCAGTCTCATAGACGACGTCTGCGTACGGATCCTGATCATCTGCGAGGTTGATCTCCGGACGGACGACATGCAGGAAAGAATATGGATTACCTTTGGCCATTTCCCGAGCTTCTTCAGTATTCATAACATCATAGGGAAGACATGCGACTTTTTCTACCAGATCTGTCGCAGGGCGGATCGCTTTAAAGGGTTTTACAATTGCCATTATTTACCTCCTAGTATGGGTTGAGTCTCGTGGTTTACGCAAAGAATTTTTCGATAACGTCACAGACCTCAGCGCCAATGCGAAGCTGAGCTTCTTCTGTAGATGCGCCTATATGCGGCGTCATAGAAATCTTAGGGTGCTTCATCAGCCGCTCGTCCTTGAGTGGCTCTTCGATGAAGACATCAAGGCCTGCGCCGGCGACTTTGCCGGAGTCAAGGGCTTCAAGCAGCGCGTCAGGATCGATCAGACCACCGCGGGAGGTATTGATGATGTAGACGCCATCCTTCATTTTTGAGAACGCTGCCGCATCCAGAAGAGGTTTGTTGTCAGCGGTCGCCGGAATATGCAAAGTGATGTAGTCGGCATGTTCCAGGATTGTCTCAAAGTCAGCGTAATGGTACTCGTCAAGGCCCGCTCTAGGACCGAGCAAATCTTGATAAAGTACTTTCATACCGAGGGCCATGGCACGTTTAGCCGCTTCTTGACCAATTCTGCCAAAACCGATAACACCGAGTGTCTTGCCGCAAATTTCAGTGCCGACGTAGTGTTTCTTATTCCACTCACCATGTCTCATGGTGTGATTGGAAATATGAATAAAACGCGCCAGGCTGAACATGTGGCCAATGACAAGCTCTGCTACTGAAGCACTGCTGGAGTTAGGCGTATTTCTTACAGCAATGCCTTTGGATTCCGCGTACGCGACGTCGATATTATCGATGCCGACACCGGCACGGATCATTAATTTGAGTCTGGAGCCTTCTACAGCATCAATGATGTCTTTGCGCAGTTTTGTGGCGGAACGGATGACTATGACATCATAGTCGCGCAGGGCAGTCTTCAACGTTTCCTGATCGTAATTATTGGTATCAACCTCGTGACCAAGGTTCGTCAAATGCGCTACCGCGCTTTGTTCCATACCGTCGTTTGCGAGAATTTTAAGCATATAAAACTCCTTTTCCAATTGTTTTTAATAGCTCGGGATGAAGCTGTAACTCAAGTGCCAGGGCTTATAGTCCGAGGATATCTTCGATATTTCTAAGAACATCATGGACTTCTTCCATAGTCATATCAGCCATGTGCGCGATACGGAATGTCTTTTCCTTCAAATCGCCATAGCCATTGGAAATCTCAAAACCGCGCTCGCCGAGCTTCTTGTTGAGATCAGCAACGCTGATGCCTTTGGTGTTGACAATAGTCGTGAGCGTGTTGGAAGCGTACTTTTCTTCAGGATAAAGTGCAAAGTGCTTTTTAGCCCATTCGCGGACGACTTTTGCCATTTCAGTGTGGCGTGAGAATCTGTTTTCGAAGCCTTCCTCGATGATGCGGTCGAGCTGGTAATCCAGTGCGAACATATGGGAAAGCGTTGGTGTGGACGGATATTGATCGTCCTTAATGACGTTGTCATAAAGGGCAAGGAGGTCAAGATAGAGACCGCGATACTTGACTTTCTTCGCAGCTTCAACAGCCTTCTGAGAAAAACTGCAAAGTGCGATTCCCGGAGGAAGCCCGAGGCACTTCTGGCTTGAAGTAATACAAATGTCGATGCCGAGCTTGTCGACTTCGATTTTCGCGCCGCCCAGGGAGCTGACCGCGTCAACGCAGAAAATGACTTCCGGATACTTTTTCATGACTTCCGCGATTTCTTCAACCGGGTTCTGAATGCCGGAAGAAGTTTCGTTATGTGTGACGGTAACTAAGTCGTACTCACCAGTAGCCAGAGCTTTCTCAACCATTTCAGCTGAAGTGTGCTTTCCAGGCTCTGATTTGAAAAGATCAGCAGGGACACCGTTTGAGGTGGCCATTTTGTACCATCTGTCGCCAAAAGCGCCAACAGAGAATACTGCTGCCTTTTTGTTTGTGCAAGAACGAACTGCACCTTCCATGACGCCGCTTCCGGAGGAAGTGGAAAGCAGGATGGTGTTTTCTGTGTACATCATTTGTCTAAGCTTGTCTGAAATGCCTCTTTGCAGCGCGGAAGCCGCTTTTGACCGGTGACCGATCATAGGGGTAGCCATTTTCTGGAGGACGTCTTCTCTGACGTCCACTGGACCTGGGATGAAAAGTTTTTTATGCATAGTGACCCTCCTTGACATGTTTGTAATTGTTTTTTTCAAATCTTACGCCTAACATTCTTATTCTACCCTTTTTTGAGCAAAATCAAATAAATTAATTTTTTAACAAGACGGATTATGTTATCAATCTTGCATTTTTATGCCGGAATTTGTACTCAAATCCTAAGTCCAATTGTTAAGACATCCTCAGGACAACTGGTCAATTAACGAAAAATCCAGTATAATTAAGGCAGAACACTTGATAATTCGGAACCTGGATTTCGAGGTTTTGAGTGTTTCGAACGGTTCTTTTCTATTTTACAGTTTTGTATAATAAATAAATTGGTATATAATCACAAAAATTCAGCTGTGGAGGAGGGCAGGGCGAATGCCTGAGCGCGCTTTGGCGCATCTTGCTTTGGCGTTTAGCCCGTGAGGATGATCGATTTTTCAAAGGATGCATTATTTGTATTGGAACCATTCGATTTTAAAACTGCACTGAAACGTGTGACTCCAATGCTGATCGAAGGTGAAGAAGTCTTTGCTACTTTTTGTTTCGCCAGGGATTATGTTATTTTTACTACGAAACGCGTGATCATTATTAAAGAACGCGGTACAAGCGGACTTAAAAAGGACTACACATCGCTGCCTTATATTAAAGTTAAAGCGTTTTCTGTTGAAACGGCAGGGGAACCTGGACTCGACTGCGAACTGGACCTTTGGTTCTCCGGACTCGGTAAAATAAGATTTGAATTTAAAGGCACTTTTGATATTCTCGGATTCAATAAAATGATCGGAGAATATATACTGTAACCTACTTGATCGACAATTGCAGGAGATGTATGACCTATGGAAAGAAATGAATTAATTAAAGCCAGCAAGAAGAAGATGTATTCCCTAAGAGAAGAAATTGCCAATAGTATTTCTCATGGCATAGGTATTGTGTTTAGTATTGTGGCCATGACCATCTTATTGGTTTATGGCATTTGGATGAAGAGTCCTGCGGCAATAACGGGCTTCGCGATTTACGGTATCAGCTCCATTCTTCTCTACACTGCTTCTACACTCTATCACAGCTTCAGAAAAGAAAAAATAAAACGTATTATGAGGGTGCTTGACCACTCGGCTATTTTTTTGTTGATTGCAGGGACCTATACACCCGTCACGCTGATTGCCATGCAAGGATATTGGCGCGTCGGCATCCTGAGTACCATTTGGGTGATCGCAATTTCAGGCATTGTTTTTAAAGTGTTGACCTATAACAAAATGGATAGATATAAAGGGGTTTCCCTGGCCCTCTATATCATGATGGGATGGATTGCAGTGATCGCGATAAAGCCAATGACACAAACAGTTCCGGTTGGATTCCTGATTTGGCTGCTTGCGGGGGGCGCGGCTTATACCATCGGCACAATTTTTTATGCAGTTAGAAAGATTCCTTACCATCATGCCATTTGGCATTTGTTTGTTCTGGCGGGCAGTGTCCTTCATTTTCTGGGGATCTTCAGATATCTCGCAGTAAAATAAGAGCACGTCCGTTTTAAGGCAGTCGAGATTCTTGAAAGGATGGAAGGCATGCTGGAAGTTCAATTCTCCCGTTATACCGTTCAAGGTGTGATGTCCGACAATGTGCTGAAACTGGAGCCGAGTGAAAAGCTTTCCTCCGCGGTGGAACAGATGCTGAGGGAAAACATTCCCGAAGTTCTGGTGGTCAGGAGTCTCAAGGAAGAAGAGCATCTATTGGGCATACTGACATTCAGGGATATTTCTGAGTGGATCAAACTCGGGAAAAGTCTTGATGCGCCTCTGTCGCAGTTTGCTCTGAAAAAAGTTCTGACTGGCACTGAGGATATGCTTCTGAGCAAAGTGCGGCAAATTCTTATAGAACGAAAAATTGGTTGTCTGCCCATCTTCAACGGGAACAGAATTACAGGCATAATACGCAGCGAAAATCTCAGAGACAGTTATTACAGATTTTTGGAGATTATCAATAAACAATATATGGCGGTCATCCATCAGATGCACGAAGCTGTCACAGTTACTGACCGGGATGGCAATGTACTGCTTTGGAACAAGAACGCAGAACGTATTTATAACCTGAAGGCTTCGGAAATCCTATACAAAAAACTGGAAGACTTTTTTCCAAATGCCCTCAGTTTGTCAGTCATGAAAACGGGGATTCCAATTGAAAACGTGTATCATGCTCCAAAACCAAACTACTTCGTCATAATCAGTGCGCTGCCCATTGTCGTGGACGGCGAATATTTAGGCGTCGTTGCTACAGAACGGGATGTCACGGAGTATAATCAATTGACCAACGAACTGGTCAACGCGAATGTTGAAATTGATTTGCTCAAAAAAGAAGTTGAAAAAATGTCAAAAGGAAGTTTCACTTTTAACGGCATTCTGGGCAACAACTCGGTGATTCAAAACCGCATTGAACTGGCAACCCATGTCGCCGCGACGGATACCAATGTCATGCTCACGGGAGAAAGCGGCACGGGCAAGGAAGTTTTCGCCCGGGCGATTCATGAAGGCAGCCGCAGAGCGGGATTATTCGTTCCTGTCAATTGTAGTGCGGTGCCCGCGGCACTCTTCGAGAGCGAATTTTTTGGCTATGTCGGCGGCTCGTTTACAGGTGCACTTAAAACAGGAAAAATCGGATTTTTTGAACTGGCACACGAAGGGACGCTGTTCCTGGATGAAATTGGCGACCTGACACTGGAACATCAGGCAAAACTTCTGAGGGTGCTTCAGGACGGCATGGTGTCTAAAGTTGGAGCAGAACGCAGAATGCCTGTAGATGTCAGAGTCATCTGTGCAACCAATAAGAATCTTTTGGAAATGGTAAAAGCGGGCTCTTTTAGAGAAGACTTATTTTATCGTCTGAATGTCGTGGAAATCAGTCTTCCACCGTTAAGAGAAAGACGTGAGGACATAGCACTTCTGTTTAATCGCTTCCTCGAAGAAGGCTGTAAAAAGAATCATAGAAAAATGCCACATGTTGACAATGCTGTTTTCAACGTTTTGCTTCAGTATAACTGGCCAGGCAACATACGTGAATTGCGAAACGTCGTTGAATATATGCTGGTTGTTGGTCGATCGGACCAACTGACTATTCAGACTATGCCGCCTAATCTGGCTAACAGCGAAATAAGATCCCCTTGTCCGAGTGAAGAATCGGAAATGTTGAATGAGGCAGAAACACTGGCTGAAATTGACAAAAAGATTAGGGACAAGGAAGTGGAAATGATCGCCAAGGCTCTGATGGCCTGTAAAGGTAATAAGAAAAAAGCGGCAGAAGCCTTAAATATTCCGAGAAGTACACTCTATTACAAAATCAATCACTATGGGATTTGAGTAAACGAGTGTCGGAAAACCGACATGTGTCATATATTCGACATTGTCGGTTTTTTTTCGTAACTGTATAAATTTCAATACATAAGTAGGATTTCAGTTCAAATAAATGAAAATTATTGAAGCTAAAAGTGTTGGAAAGCTGACACAAACGGTGAAAGCGCGTGTTCTGATCACTACTTGTCAGCGCTAAAAGTGTTGCAATCAGCGCCTTGAATATTTTTTTAGGCGATAAGTCAGGTTTTCAAATAGTTGGCACAGCGCTTGCTCTATTAAGTTGGCGAAGCGTCCTTATACATTGACAAGTGCTGTCACAAGTAAACCTAACCTAACAGCAGTAGTATGAGATTGGCCCGTCACGCTTGTTCAGTGTGGCGTTAAGTTATAATAATCTTGGCCAAGAAGGAGGATCGTCGTTCGTACTAAAAAATCAAAGGGGGACTATGTGAATGAGCAAGAACACCGAACAATGGGGAAGTCGTTGGGGATTCATTCTGGCTTCGATTGGCATGGCAATCGGAACCGGGAATATCTGGAGATTTCCGCGTGTCGCAGCTGAAAATGGCGGCGGACCGTTCATAATCGCATGGACAATCGCTTTATTAGTATGGTCTATTCCTCTGCTTATGGGTGAAATGGTCATGGGCAGAAAGACAGGCTTGGGAACCGTGGGTGCCTTTAGAGATTTAATAGGCAAGAAGTATACTTGGATGGGCACCTGGATCATGGTGGTCTGTTTGGCAATCGCATTCTACTATTCTGTGGTCATGGGCTGGTGTGTCAAATACTTCACATTGGCTGTCGCAGGAACGTTTAAACCAGGAATGGGTACAGAACAGACTGCTGAAATCTGGAACGTCTTTACGACAACACCTTCACAGACCATTTTGTTCCACTTTATCTCCATGGCAATTGCAGGCTTTATCATTTATCAAGGCGTCTCGAAAGGAATCGAAAAAGCATCTAAAATCATGATTCCAACACTCTTTTTTCTGTTAATTACAGCAATGATTAGAGCCGTCACCCTTCCAGGCGCGGCACAGGGTCTGGAATATCTCTTCAGCCCGAAATTCCACATGCTGGCAGAACCTAAAATTTGGTTGGCTGCCTTTACACAAGCCGCTTGGTCAACCGGAGCCGGCTGGGGCTTCATTATTACATATGCCGTCTATACGAAACGTAAAGAAGATGTTGCAGGCAATTGTCTGATCATGGGTGTCAGCGACAACGTCGGTGCTTTGCTCGCGGGTATGACGGTTCTTCCTGCGATTTTTGCCCTTTCTCCTTCTATCGAATTTGCCAATGAAGCACTTGCTCAAGGCAATACAGGCATTACTTTTATTTATCTGGCCCAACTCTTTACAAGACTGCCATTTGGCAATGCTGCGGCAGCACTGTTTTTCCTGGCTATGTCCATTGCTGCGCTGACATCGTTGTTGCCAATGATTGAGGTCGGTGTTCGAAATATGATGGATATGGGCTATGATCGTAAGAAATCGACGCTCACGGTCGTTATTGGCAGCTTTATCCTAGGCATACCATCTGCCTACAGTCTCAACTTCTTGGACAATCAGGACTGGGTATGGGGCATTGGTCTGCTCGTTAGTGGCCTGTTTGTCTCATTTGCAATGGTAAAATATGGCGTCGAAAAGGCTCGCACTCAAGATATCAATATGCCGTGGTCCGATTACCAAATTGGAAAATGGTGGTCAATCTGCATTAGACTCTTTCCTGTATTATTTGTTTCAATCACCGCATGGTGGTTCTGGCAGGCGGTTGGCTGGTATCCGGACAATTGGTGGGCTCCATTTGAGGTCTTCACACCTGGTACAATTATCTTCCAATGCGCGCTTGTTATAATTGCTGCATTATTGACAAACAACTGGTTTGCAAAGAAAGTCGGATCAGGACGGGATATCACTGTTGATACAGAAACAATAATTGTAGCAGAGGAGCGTGCGTAAGATGTCAACAACTTCAATGATTATGATGATCATCGTTGTGGGTTCATATTTTATTGGCTTCGGATTACTGCTTTACAAAGCCAGCAAACCCAAACCGGAATAAGTCATAACCTTTAGGCCTTTGAAGGAGAACAATGCTCATAGTGACTGAATAGCCATTATGAGCATTGTACCAAAGGTCATCAGGTGCAAAGCGCGATTACTGAATGTATTCAGACAGTCTTCGGTCCCCGAAGCAAAAGGAAGGTTGTCGACCAGGGGGGTATGTCAACATGTCATCCAGACTTGAAAAGCATCCAATATTGAGTTTTGATCGAGGAAAAAAAATCAATTTCAATTTTGATGGTTCAGAGGTAACAGGGTATGAAGGCGAGACCATTGCCGCTGCGCTTCACGCTGCTGGTGTAAGAGTTCTCAGTCACAGTATTGAGCGAAATAGGCCGCGTGGCTTTTATTGCGCGATTGGAAATTGTTCCTCCTGTATGATGGAGGTCAACGGTGAAGCAAATGTCAAAGTTTGCGTCACCATGCTGGAAGAGGGCATGACAGTCAGGACACAGGAAGGAAAAGGTGAGCTTCTGTGAAAAAAGTGGAAACACTCGTCATAGGCGGAGGCCCTGCCGGATTGTGCGCCGCCCTGAGCGCTGCGGAAATGGGCTGTCAGGTATTATTGGTTGAACGAGACGGTGCCCTGGGTGGGCAGCTTGTCAAACAAACACACATGTTTTTTGGTTCTGAAAAGCAGTACGCATCTACAAGAGGCATTGACATTGGCAAGCTTTTGCTTGAAAAAATAGATCAGTCACCCAATATTGAAGTGTGGAAAAACACGACTGTAGTTGGGCTTTATGAAGATCGCATTGTGACACTCGAAAAAGAAGGCACTTACCTTAAGGTCGATCCAGAGGCCATTGTCGTGGCAACTGGCGCTAGTGAAAAAAGCATACCGTTTTCAAATAACGATTTGCCGGGGATTTATGGCGCCGGCGCGGTTCAAACCTTGATGAATGTCTATGGCGTCAAACCTGGGGACAATGTTCTGATGATTGGTGCCGGTAATATTGGCCTGATCGTCAGTTACCAGCTGATGCAGTCGGGGATCAATGTGAAGGCCATTGTCGAGGGCGGTCCGAAAATAGGCGGTTATCTTGTGCATGCTTCCAAAATCAGACGCTTGGGGATTCCGATTTATACGCGTTATACAGTCAAAGAAGCCCGTGGTAAAAACGCTCTTGAAAGTGCGACCATCTGGCAATTGGATGAAAATTGGTCACCAATTCCGGGAACTGAAATTGATCTGGATGTCGACGTCATGTGCATAGCGGTTGGACTTTCACCTTTGTCTGAGCTGCTTTGGCAAGCGGGATGTGAAATGAAATATTTGGCTGCCCTTGGCGGCTATGTACCAATTCGAAACTCAGAAATGATGACGTCAATTGAGGGCCTCTTTATTGCAGGAGACGTCGCAGGGATCGAAGAAGCCAGCAGTGCAATGGTTGAAGGTTACTTGGCAGGATTGTCTGCAGCAGCTTTTACTGGCCGCCAGTCAGACCGCCTGGAAGCGCTCAAATCAGATTACATAAGCCAGCTCAGCGCGCTGCGGGCAGGCCCTGAAGGCACGAGAATCAGACAGGGAATCTCTGAAGTTTCAACAGTTCATTACTCCGGTGTTTAAGCAGTCAAAATTGAATTTGGTTGAAGTGCTTCAAAACCATCATTTTAAAGATAAATAAATCAACCAATAAACACTGGGGCAATAACATCTTTTCTCGAGAGCCGTGAATTGCTCATCATGAATTGGAGGTGCCAAGCGTAATGCTCGAAAATACAGGAATACCAACACCTGAGGACATCGACAGCGTTTTTCCGTCTGAAGAGCGTCTGAATCGGGGGGCAATTATTGTCGTCGAATGTTACAAAAAAATTCCATGTAATCCATGTTATACCGCCTGTCATCGCGGAGGCATTCAACCCTTTGAAGACATAAATGATCGGCCGGTTGTTATCGAGGACAATTGCAATGGCTGTGGCCTCTGCATCGGCAAGTGTCCCGGCCTTGCGATCATGGCCGTGGATATGACCTATTCGGATACGGAGGCATTGGTAAAGCTGCCTTATGAATTTCTGCCTATGCCCGAGCCAGGCATGATTATTAAAGGTCTGGACCGAGAAGGAAATTTTATTACGCCTGTCAAAGTCATAAAAGTGTTGAACACCAAGGCTATGGACAGGACGGCGGTGGTCTCTGTCGCCATAGGAAAACCTTTCGTCCGTCAAATTAGAAATATCAAAGTCGAGCCTGTTGAGGTGAGACAGGCGGATGATGACGTGATCATATGCAGATGCTCTGATGTGAGTCTGGGTATGATCAGGGGGCTGATCAGAAAGGGTTACAAGACCTTTGATGAAATTAAGCGGCTCAGCAGGGTAGGAATGGGACCTTGCCAATCCAAAAACTGCGGGCCTATAGTTCTGAAAGAGATCTCGGTCATGACTGGAAAGTCCATGGAGGAACTGACACTGGGTACCTACAGACAGCCTGTAAAATCTCTCAAACTCGGCGAAATTGCAGATGAAGCCGTAAGGGGGCACAGCAAATGATGAAGACAGCAGATGTGGTCATTATTGGCGGCGGGATCTCCGGGTGTGCAACAGCCTATTTCCTGGCGAAAAAAGGTGTGAAAAACATACTCCTGATTGAAAAAGGTTATCTGGCCAGCGGGGCTACCGGCCGCTGTGGCGCCGGCATACGCCAACAGTGGGGGACTGAGCTCAACTGTTTGATTTCAAAACATTCCTGTGATTTCTTTGAAACAGCGAATGAGGAGTTGGAATACGACGGCGACATTGAATTCAAGCAGGGCGGTTATTTATTGGTGACCAGCACCGAGAAAGAGCATGAACAATTTATCAAAAATATTCAAGTCCAAAATCGAATGGGGATCCATTCAAAGCTTTTGAATTTAGAAGAGGCGAAAGAGATCGTTCCTTTCCTCAATACGGAGGGTTTGATTTCCGCGGCATTCCATGAAAAGGATGGCCATCTGAATCCCTTTCATACCACTCAGGCTTTTGCGGACGCCGCGAAACGTCTGGGCGCTACGATCATGACGCATACAGAAGTAACGGGGATTGATATTGAAAACGGAAAAGTCAGGGGCGTCAGAACCAATAAAGGTGATGTGGCTACGGCTGTTGTTCTAAATGCCGCAGGGGGCTATTCACAAAAAATTGCTCAAATGGCGGGCGTGGACCTTCCTGTTTATTCTGAAAGACATCAGATTCTCGTCACAGAACCAATTGAAGAGATTCTTGGACCTATGGTCATGTCTTTTTCTCTGAACATTTATTGTCAGCAAGTCCCCCATGGTGGGATCATCATGGGACGCGGAGATGAGAACGAACCGCGGGACCTCAGAACGACCGGCAGCTGGCAATTCCTCGAGGAAATGGCGCTCAGCGCTACTAAGCTTTTACCGCCGCTCAGAAACGCAAAAGTGCTCAGGCAATGGGCAGGTCTGTACAATATGTCACCGGACCGTCAACCTATTTATGGACCGGTTGAAGAGGTAGAGGGCTTCTATGTTGCGGCTGGTTTCAGTGGTCATGGTTTTATGTTTGGCCCTTCGACAGGTCTGATCATGTCAGAATACATTTTGGGAGAAAAACTGACATTGCCGGTAGAGACATTGACGCTTAGTCGAATTAAACAAAACAAGCTGGTCTTTGAGCCTTCGGTGGTCTAGGATCTAACAAATTTCGGAGGTGAAGGGTTTGAAAATTCTGCAAAAGATAGAAGAGCGGTGCATAGCCTGCAGCGCTTGTGAGATGGCTTGCTCAAACGCCTATTTTAAAGTGAAGGACCGTGAAAAATCCGCGATCCGAATTACCGAGCACGGTCAGGACAAGCG
>Ga0302240_1000122_pt1 | contig 92270 bp, 74 predicted proteins | sample AAG_UR_His_MG_FD_193538 | JGI IMG/M metagenome (GOLD analysis project Ga0302240, IMG submission 193538) | Enriched activated sludge microbial communities from anaerobic digester in WTTP, New Holstein, Wisconsin, United States - AAG_UR_His | ecosystem: Engineered > Bioreactor > Anaerobic >... | reverse complement strand
GACTGGCTTTCATCAACAATTGAGCCTCTGATTCATCTGAACAATATATACTTAGTTTTCAAGGAACGTTCGGTCATCAAGTGCTTATCTAACCTATCTCTATCTTACAAGTTGGGGACGCGGACGGGATTTGGTTTGGGGACGCGGACAAGATTTGGTTTAGTGCCTGACACTCAATTCAATTCAGCACCAGAGCATGTGAAAATGACTCTCAATGAGTGCGCTGACCCCCTAATCCCTTGCATTCTAAAAGTCATAAACCACCCCTGCACAAATGTAAAACTATTTTTACAACTTCTCCCACTCAAGTGCATTCTTATTGATTTTCAGAAACACTCCTTAGTCCTGAGCAGTTTTCAAAATCCACATAAGCGGCCTAAATGAAGCTCTCAAGTCGTTACCACTACAAGACGAAGAGAAAATCAAGAATTGGCACAATATTTGCGATTACTGAAGACAAGATTTAGGAGGCGATTTGAATGCAACAAAAGCAAAAGTTGTTTGCCAACGGCCGGATTTTTACGGCCAACCCAAAGCAGCCCTATGCCGACACCATGGTCATTCGAAACGGAAAAATAGTGTGGATTGGAAACGAAGCCGACATCGATCACACAACCCTGGCTAAGGCCTCTCAGCTCACAACCACCGACCTCAAAGGCCGCAGGGTCCTGCCAGGGTTGATCGATGCCCACATGCACCCAGTGTACCTTGCCAGCGCCGCGGCTCAGATTGCCTGCACCCCGCCCGCCCTTTATTCCATTGAAGACATGATTGATCACATACGCAAAAGGCGCGAATCCCAAGGCCCCGGCGTCTGGATCGAAGGCTGGGGCTACGACGAAGGCAAGCTGAAAGAAGGCCGCACCCCGACGCGCCACGACTTGGACCGAGCGACCACCGACGCCCCCATCAGCATGATGCGCACCTGTGCCCACATCTACTCTGTCAACAGCATGGCCCTGGAACTCGCCGGCATAGACCGCAACACGCCGGATCCGGCTGGCGGCGCCATAGGCCGCGACGCGGACGGCGAACCAAATGGCATCCTCTACGAAACTGCCCGGGAGCTGCTCTTCAAAGCCCTCCCAGAGAAAAAACTCGCAGAAACCGCCGCCAGCCTTGCCGACCTCAGCACTACCCTGCTTTCCAAGGGCATCACCGGCGTCACTGAAATGTTTGCCCGCACAGGCCCCACGGATTACTACGACCTTTACACCGCCGCCCGCCAGGCCGGTTTCCGCCAGCGCGTCGCCCTCTACTACGTGTGGGATGATCTGAAGAACGCGCCACCCTTTGCCCCTGAGCGCCTCGATCACAACCAGCCCATTTTTGTAGGTGGTGTCAAGACTTTAGCCGATGGCAGCGTTTCCGGCAGAACCGCCTGGGTCGACCCGCCCTTTCTTTCCGAACACCAGGGTGATGATCCAATTGCCAACTGCGGCATGGCCACCATCACCCCGGACGAACTCAGCGCCGCCGGCGCTTATGCCAAGACCCACAATCTCCAGCTACTCGCTCATGCTATGGGCGAAAAAGCCATCGACATGATCATCGATACCTTTTACCAGAAAGCCGATGCCCCTCAGCTTCGCATCGAACACGCTGCCATGCCAACATCGACGGCGCTGAAAAAGTGTGCCGAAATGGGCGTTGCCTTTGTCACTCAGCCAGTGTTTCTTTTTGCGGAAATCGAGAGCTATCTCAATAACCTTGGCCACGGCCGCACGAAGACTGCTTATCCTGTCCGTTCCATTCTCGACGCCGGTGTCCAGCTCGCCTTTTCCTCAGACGCGCCGGCGACCTCCTGGGCAGACCCGTCAAATCCTTTCGTGGGCATCCAGGCTGCGGTCACCCGCACAAGCTATGATGGCACCGACAACGGCCAACAGCACCGTGTCGATTCAGCCACCGCCATCGAACTCTATACCCGAGAGGCGTCCAAGGTCGTTGGCTTCCCAGGCGTTGGACAGCTCTCGCCTGGCTGCGAAGCAGATTTTATCGTCCTCGACCGCGACATCCTGGAGATTGACCCTATGAACATCGGCCAGACTCAAGTTCTGGAGACGTATATGGGCGGGGCGTTGGTGTATGAGAGAGCGTTAAAATAGCGTACATATACTTCGAAATTAAAGGAACTCAGCACCGTCGGCCGTGTGCCTTACGGTGCTGAGTTCCTTTTTGTGGAAGAAGGTGTCTGACACCGACTTCCAGTTACACTCATTTCAAAACCAACCCTAAGCTGTTTTCACAACCGCTTCACTCTTCTTGCCCTTGAAAATCACGCCACCCGCAATACCGCCAACAATCGCCGGCACGATCCAGGCAAAGCCCTGGCCCGCGAGAGGAATCGCCATGTAGAGATTGGTTAAAGCCGCCGGCAGCTGGAACCCAGCAATGGCTCCAATAATTGAGAAGGAGTCGTATAAGCTGACGAGGACAACCAACAATGCGGAGCCCTTCCAAACACCATCGTTAGGGATGAACTTGCTGAAGAGGCCCAGGATCACCAGCAAAATGGAGATTGGGTAGATGCCCATAAAGATCGGTCCAGCAATGACAATAATCTTGGCAACGCCGCCCATGGCTTGGATGACGCCAATGCCGCAAGTGAGGGCGACGCCGACTTTATAACTGATCCTTTGCTTCGAAATGCCATTAAGAAAGTCCGCCACAACCGCCGTCAAACCAACTGAGGTTGTCAAGCAAGCGAGGGCAACCGCAACTGCGAGAGCGTACAATCCGCCGTTGCCGGCAAGCTTCTGCACAAGACCGGTGAGGAGTACGGTATGATCCGTGCCAGCTTCAAACAGGCTGTTACCTGTCGCGCCAAGATATTCGAGGCCGCCATAGACCACAAAGAGACCAACAAACGCGACGACGCACGCAAGAAGAATCATCTTGATGTTGCTCGCCTTTTCAGTGTAGCCCTTGCCGCGGAGCGCTTCGACAAAGATCACCGCACAGAGGAGCCCCGTCAGAACGTCTCCCGTCTGATACGCCTGGGTGAAAGCAAAGTAGAAAGGATTCGCGAGCTCCGTCGCGACCGGCACACCGAGCGGGTTGACAACCGCCAAAACGACTATGCCTACGAGGATGAGAAGCAGCACCGGCGTCAGCACTTTGCCCACCTTGTCAATGACCTGGGACTTGTCGTTGGCGAAGTAATATGTCAGTGCGAAGAAAGCGATAATGGCGATGGGCTTCAGGAGACCGGGATCGACCATCGGCAAAATCACGCTGAAGCCGGTTTCATAGGCAACCGCTGCCGTCCGCGGGATCGTGATGAGCATACCGACGCCAATCATGACGAGGACGTTGTAAACTTGGTAAAACCACGGGGTGATCGGACGTGTGAGATCTTTGAAGGTGCCGCCCGCGCTCGCGACTGCCGCGACAGCGAGGATCGGGAGCGCGATGCCTGTCAGAACAAGGCCCACCAACCCCGAGACCCAGTTCGCTCCCGTCTCAAAACCAATAAACGGCGGGAAAATCAGATTGCCGGCGCCAAAATAAATGGCAAACATTGCAAAGCCCACTACCACTGCGTCACGAAACATGTTTTTGTTTTCCATAATTCCCCTACTTTCTTTATGATGATGTTGAATAATAACGTCACCGATCTATAAAGCAAGAGGGATGCCAAACAGTCATTTTTTAAAGCAATCAAAAAATAATTTGTTTTGCCGATGGGTTTAGGTATTTAAGCCGTGTTTCAGCATATCTTTGATCCTCGCCGACACGCTTCAATGTCCTTAACGAGCACCCAACCTGTATTCAACCATAGGATCTGTAAAAATATTCTGTCATCTTGTAAAATTATTTTGATCATCACCTAAAAAAGGACCCGCCAACATGGCAGGCCCTCTCTTAAGTTAATTTAACGCCACAAGATCACAGATCCTCACTTCGCCGCTAGAATTCCAGCTCTGGTGCGTTCAGAACGTTTTCAATCATCTTCAACACAAAGCTTCCGGACACCAGCGACAGCTTCCACTGGTCCGCCCCAAACCTCACGAGGAGATGCTCGTTCAGCCCGGCGCTGATCACGAAGGCTTCATTCCCGGCAATCTTATCTTCCGAAAGATTGTACACCTCCAGAGTGGTCACGGCTCTCGGCACAAGAAACGCCATGGCAAACTTCGCATGATCCCCTGTCAGCCTGACCTGATCACCCTCGAGAATCTTCACCATTTCGAGGCGATTCAAGATGCTGGTGAGTTCAGCCCGATCAATCGTCAAAGTGCCACCGTCCTGCCTCCCCTTGACCATTGCCACGAGAGAACCCGGTACCGGCTCGCTCAGATGAGTCTCCAGCGCGGAGACAGTCACGTCAGGTGCACCGACCTGCCACAACCCCAGCATGGCTGTCTTTCTGTATAAATCCACCAGCCCCAGATAGACCAGTGCCTCTGCCGATGGCAGCCCAACCTCCAAATCCCAGCCAATCACACGGGACATTCCGGTGACCTGTGAGAGCGCCAGCAGCGTTGGCTGAAGTGTCGCCGGCGCTGTAACCTCCAGCCCTTCCTCCATACGTTCCACAAGGGCAAACGCCCCGTCTTTTCGAAAGCCAATTTTCTCAATCAAAGCATTACCCTCGCGAATGGCAATTCGGCCAGAACGCTGGGGCGCTGCCAAGACTTCCAGAATCTCTTTGGCTTCATTTCTGATCCCGGATTCAGTCAGGATTCCGGATTCCTTTAAAAGAGCCTCACCCTGAACCGGATCCCCTGTTCCAGCGCTTTTCAAGGGGCTCAAACTGTTGTCTGTTTTATAGAGACCGGCCAGGTAGGCCAAAGCGTTAAAATTGAGTTGCATGATACCCCTCCTATTTTTTAGCAAACTGAGGACGTTCAACCTGAATGAGGTTCTTCGCAGGTTCCAGCGCATTAGGCTTCAAGATGAACTCATCCGTTAACGCCGTCTTCATCTTGTCCTGAGCGCCCTTGCTCGTAAAGATTTTCTTGAGTGTTGAATCCACTCTAATTGGCACATCCGGCAGGTCCACATCCGGTGCACTTCCGAGGGCATAGTCCGAAACCGCGCCCACCGTCACTTTATAGACGCCGTCTACATAACCATTCTGTGCTGCCTGGATGTAATCCTCACCCTTGAGGGCTGCGCCGGCCGCGGACCCGGCAGACTCACTGGCGGTTGTAATGACGGCTTTCGCATATGGATTCTTCACAAAGTCGCCGCTTGCGTCGCCAACGCCTTTGACGAAGCCTTCCGCGGCGCCAGCGCCCCAACCGTCACCTTTTGCCTGGCTTTCCGCAGCGGATCCTATAGTCCCTTTTGCGACCTTATAGCCCGCGCGCACGTATTTCCCGCCCGGGACCGTCTCGCCCATGATGTCAATGGCGGTGTCTGCGCCCGCGAGAACGACCTTGGAACTGACCTCGCCCACCGCCGCTATATCACCGATGCGCTGCCAGGTTTCGAAGTTTTCCCGCTCCTGCTCTGCGCGCTGGGTAATGGTGGCCTTAATCAGGCCGAGTTTGTCCGTGCCGTACTTTTTCTCCATCTTCTGAAGGAACTGATCCTTCTTGAAGTCGTCCTCAATCTGCTTCATAGCCTTCGCGAATTCTTCATCCGGCTTCTGGTTGTCTGCAGCTTGTTTTTCAATCACTGCCAGCTCCTGAGCGAACTTATCCTCCGCATTGGCCTTATAGTCCTCGTAGTCGAGGACGCCGCCGGTTTCAGCGTTAATCCATTCACCAGTTGCAGGATCCTTGACATAGAGGCTTTCAGCGCCTCTTGCCGAAGTCTTGAGCACCATAGTCTCCGGCTCTTTTGTTTCAGTTGCAGCGCCTTCGGCGGTCTTCTGACCATCGGCCTCAGTTTCTTTCCCTGGCTCTGGTTCTGCAGCCGGTTCTGGTTTTGTCACCGGCTCCGGCTCCGCTTCAGGCTCGGCTTCCGGTTCATATTCCGGTTCAGATTCATAATCCGCCCCGGTCTCACCCTCATCTCCGGACCAATCCTGTTCACCGCCCGAGCCGCCTGAATCCTCTGAACTGCCTGAGCTTTCAGTCGCCTCATTGTCGCCTGCAGACACTGCATCGCCCTCATCCGGCTCATCGGTGCTTCCCATGGCATCCGCCAGCATGATCCAGGCGAGCTGTTCATCCGTTTTTCCTGGGTATTTTTTACTATACCAAGCTTTATCACGAGCAGGTTTGCCCGCCTGTCTGGCCGCTTCCTTCTTCTTCAAAGCCTCCTGCATCACACTGACCACAAGGCCCACCAGCGGCGGAAACAAAATGCCCGCAGCATTCTGAAACGGCGAATCCGCACCAGGAATGTTCCCAACACTTGGCGCAGCGCCAAGGGCCGCTATGACATAAGGCGGGAGCTCCGTCGTCACCCGGCTGCCGCTGCCGCTGACCACATAAGTATTGTCGTCCGCGCCGCGCGTCCCGCTGGCCGCCCGGCTGTAGTGAGCGTCGCCATCAAAGGACACTGTCACAAGCCCGGCTTCGTCCTGAGCGAAGGTCACTTCCACTTTGGTGTCCACTTTGGCTTTATAAGGCAGACCTGTCAAGTCTGCGGCGAAATCAAACACTGCCACAAGTCCATTTTCTGTTTCGCTGATGATCTCGCAGTTCTGAGAGACCGGCATGCCTTCATAAGTGCCAATCAGCTCCACAAAGCCCTCTTTATGAAGCGCGGTCATCTCAAAATCCGTCAAAAATGGGGTTGCCGCCCCAGACACTGGCCCCATAATGGTTGAGGTCTTAGCTGTGTCCACGTTTATTTTATACGTTCCGGTCACGTCCAGCGCTTCCGGGATCGTAGGGTAAGCCGTCAGATAGAACATGGGCTCCCCGGCAGCGTCGTACCCTATGACAGAGGGATCAGATGCGCCTATGTAATACGTCCCCGCCGGCAGCAGGATCCCCGGCTTGACGATCCAGAGGCCGTTGGCCAGAGTTCCAACTTTCCCGCCGTAGGCCTGCTGGGTATATATCACCTGGTTGGAATCATCCAGGATGGCTATAATGCCGGGTGCCGCGCCCATGCCGTTGTTGAAGGTGTTGAGCATAATTTCGTCAATCAGGTAGGTGTCATCCAGAACAAACATGGCAGGACGCTTGCCTTCAGCGCCAGATGCTGCCGATGGTTCCGCTGCCGCCGCCCCAGTCCCCGCAGTCACCGGTTCGGCCGGCACTCCCAGAATTTCTGCTGCCTGTTCGACCACCTGTTCGTTGTAGCGCGACTGACCATCGGCATTCACGCCTTTGATTACAAAATCTCCTGAAGCACCCTCCGCGGTATAACTGCCCGCCGGAAGCCTGACATCCCCAGGCGCTTGAAAGACCCGCGTGTCCTCACTGACGCGAACTGCTTCAAATCCCGGATACAGGTTGCCCGCCTCATCCACGAGGGTCAGGCTCTCGCCTGCTGCGGTGCTGACGTAAATCTCGCTGACCAGCGCCTCTTCACGGGTGGTGAAGCTGATTGGGGAGGATGCTTCGCTCACCAGAATCTCCCCATTATAATCCACCGTTAAGGAGGATGTGCTTCCTATGGAAGGACGGCCTGTGAACCAGTCGCCTTCGCTGGCCAGTACCTTTTCGTAAGGCGCACTGACCCGGACACTTTCCTCTCTGACGCTGACGGCGAAGGACGGGACAGGTCCGGTCCTGGTTAATGTTACAAAAGGCAGCGCTTGAGCTGCGACTAATAACGCGATTAAAAGCTTAACTGTGAAATGTCTCAAGACAAGCCACCTCCTCCTGAAAGCAATGAACGCACAAAGGTGATTCCACCTTCGATAAGCCCCGGCGCGCGGAACAGAAACGGCTGTGCGTAGGTCCAGAGAAAGCTGAATAAAAAGGAGACACCCGAGGTCGCAACAGTATTGCGGATCATGGATTTGCCTCTGAGGCGGCTGACTTCAATGGCGGTTGCCGTACCTGCAGCCATCATCCCTGCGCTGATAAATGCTGCCGCGTTGTTCCACTTCAGCACAAAAGTTGCCAAAGCCAGCATGACGGCAAATGGAACCAGAAAAAGCATCCCCATCTCGACCGGATAGCGCATAACTTTTTTGCCCCATTCCTTCTTCACCGGACCGTTCATGGCGGCGAGGAACAGATAGAGGAACCGCTTGAAGAGCCAGCCAAAGAAAAGTCCGAACAGCGCACCAAAAGCCACGTTGTATGGGGAAAGGGGCTCCAGCGGGTTTGCGAAAGCGCATAGGCCAAAGGTGATGAAGCACAGGCGCCTGACCCAGTTTCTTAAAAATCTTCCATCATCGATGCTATTCAAGTCCTACACCCCCTAATAGTTGCCGAGCAGCGCCCAGCTCAGCAGGACGAAGCTTCCGACCAGCGTCGCCAGTATGACGCCAAGTACCGTCTTTCCGCCGCTCATTTCCCGAAGGCCGACCATCATAGGCCCAATAGCCCAAAGGACGCCGGTGACCCCAAAGGCCATGGATGTTTTCCAGCCGAGGACCAGGGAGAAGGCGACGCCAATCAAGCCGTAAATCAGCGCGCCGCTGTAGCTGAGGCAAAATGAGGAGATTGCCCATTTAAGGCTTTTGTCCGTCTTGGCCACTTTCAAAATGGACCAGACGAGAACACCGAGAACCGGGATGACCAGCAGACCGTAAACGGCCCCGGTCGCCGCGCTGAGCGCGACGAAGCTGAAGCTCTTCTGACCTGTCTTGTACAGGTCGAGACCCGTTTGCAGGAAAAAAAGCGCAAACGCGAGAGTGGACACGATCAGGCCCAGATACCATTGTCTGCCCGACAGGGCTTTTTTAACGGTTGGCCCAGGACTGATCATCATACCGAAAATAGTTGAGATGGGCCTGGTTTTTGCTTGCTCCATAGACATTGACGCCTCCTGTGTAATAGGATTTTTATTGAGTGTTTTTGATCATTCAATCTCTTTGGATTATAATACCGCTTTTTACGTTAACTTGCTATGCATTTTGTAAATTTTGGTCACGAATTGTGTCACTTTTTTTATAATGATAACCTGTCTTCCCTAAAATTATAATCAAAGCCTCAAAGACCGCTAAATCTACAGGAAATGGGCCCTGCACTGGGTGAAAAAATCGAAAGTTGATCCTCTCAAATGAGTTGTGGGTTTCAATTTCTGAAATATGAATTACTGCAACTGTGATTATTTCTGTATATTTATTTTAATGTTTTTAATTTATGCACGTTCAATAATTGTTATTTACGATTTTTTCCTGTTTTCCTCAAAACATTTTACCCATGGTCAGTTGGCGTCCGCCGCTTCGTTATTTTTAGATTAATCAGCATTTGATTCGGGTATAAAATTAGAGCAATTCAAATTCTATCTAAGGAGGTCCAAAAATGAGTGAGAACGGTAAATGTCCGGTAACAGGCATGACGAAGCATTCGACTGCTGGCGGCGGCACAACCAATCGCGACTGGTGGCCAAACCAGTTGAACCTTAAAATCCTCCATCAAAACTGTAAGGCAAGAAATCCTCTGGGTGACGACTTCAACTACGCGGAGGCCTTCAAACAACTCGACCTCGACGCTGTTAAAAAAGATCTGTATGACCTGTTTAGAGATTCCCAGGACTGGTGGCCGGCCGACTACGGGCACTACGGCCCGCTGATGATCCGCATGGCGTGGCACAGCGCCGGTACATACCGCATGGGGGATGGCCGCGGCGGCGGAAGCACGGGCAATCAGCGCTTCGCGCCTCTCAACAGCTGGCCGGACAACGGCAACCTGGACAAGGCAAGGCGCCTGCTCTGGCCGGTCAAGCAGAAATATGGCAAGAGCATATCCTGGGCAGATCTGATGATCCTCGCAGGCAACTGCGCCCTTGAATCCATGGGCTTCAAAACCTTTGGCTTCGGAGGCGGCCGTGAAGATATCTGGGAGCCTGAAGAAGACGTCTACTGGGGCACTGAAAGCGAATGGCTGGGCGACAAGCGCTACTCCGATGGCCGTAATCTCGAAAATCCACTGGCTGCCGTTCAGATGGGCCTGATCTACGTCAATCCTGAAGGCCCGAATGGACAGCCGAGCGCCCTGGGCTCCGCCAAGGACATTCGGGAGACTTTTGCCCGCATGGCTATGAATGATGAAGAAACCGTCGCGCTGGTCGCCGGTGGCCATACCTTTGGCAAGTGCCACGGTGCCGGTAGCCCTACTCACGTGGGTCCAGAACCGGAGGCCGCGCCTATTGAAGAGATGGGTCTTGGCTGGAAGAGCACTTTTGGCAGCGGCAAGGGCGGAGACGCCATCACCAGCGGCATAGAAGGCGCCTGGACGCCGACCCCGATCGACTGGGACAACAGCTATCTTGAGACCCTGTTCAAATATGACTGGGATCTCGTCAAGAGCCCGGCCGGCGCATGGCAGTGGATTCCAACAGATCCGGAAGCCAAAACCACGGTGCCGGATGCCCATGATCCGAACAAACGACACGCCCCTATGATGACCACGGCCGACCTCGCCCTTCGCATGGATCCGACCTACTCGAAAATAGCCCGTCACTACATGGAAAATCCTAAGGAATTTGAAGATGCTTTTGCCCGCGCTTGGTTCAAGCTCACCCACCGGGATATGGGACCGAAATCCCGTTACCTGGGCAAGGAAGTCCCTGCTGAAAACCTGATCTGGCAGGATCCAGTTCCGCCAGTGGATTTTGAGCTGGTTAATGAAGCGGATATTGCGGTATTGAAGGCCTTACTACTCGCTTCCGGACTGTCAGTCTCTGAACTGGTCTACACCGCTTGGTCCTCCGCCTCTACCTTCCGCGGCTCTGACAAGCGGGGCGGCGCGAACGGTGCTCGCATCCGCCTGGAGCCTCAGTTGAACTGGGCGGCCAACCAACCGGAGCAGCTGCAGAAGGTCCTGGGCGTCCTCGAAAAGATCCAAGCCGACTTCAATGGCGCCCAGAGCGGCGGCAAGAAAGTGTCACTGGCCGATCTAATTGTCCTGGGCGGCTGCGCGGCTATTGAGAAGGCTGCAGCGGATGCCGGCTTTGAGGTTGTGGTGCCTTTTACCCCTGGCCGCACCGACGCCACTCTCGAGCAAACCGACGTCCCGTCCTTCTCCGTCCTTGAGCCATTAGCCGATGGTTTCCGCAACTTCACCAAAGCCAAATATGCAGTCTCTGCAGAGGCACTCCTGGTGGACAAATCCCAGCTCCTGGGCCTCACAGTCCCTGAAATGACCGTGCTCGTAGGCGGCATGCGGGCACTGAACGCCAACTACAAAAAAGCCCCTCATGGTGTCTTCACCAAGCGCCCTGAACAGCTGACCAACGACTTCTTCGTCAATCTGCTCGATATGGGCACCCAGTGGAAGCCAATGACCGACGACGCGGATCTCTTCGTGGGCTCCGACCGAAAAACCGGCGAGACCAAGTGGACCGCTACCCGAGTGGATCTGATTTTTGGATCTAACTCCGAGTTGAGAGCCGTTGCAGAGGTTTATGCCAGCGAAGACGGTAAGGAGAAGTTCGTGAAAGACTTCGTCGCGGCTTGGAATAAGGTGATGAATGCGGATCGGTTTTAAATTGTGCAGTTGGTGACGCGGACAACTTTCAACTTGGTGACGCGGACAACAATCAAGTGAGTGCCTGTCACTGACATTGATTTGGTTCCAGAGCCCCGCGAAAATCATTCTCAGTGGATGTAAAACTTACAAGGAAAAACACCCCCTCAACCAACAGGCCGGCGGCCTGTTGGTTGAGGGGGTGTTTCCTTTTAAAGTGGAAGTCGGCGTCAGACACCCTCTTCCATTTTCATTTCCTAACCCGCCTTCACGCTCACTTTCCTGGTCCTCTCCCGTGCCATGTGGTATAGTATAAGAGAGTCTGTATCCCCATGTTTTAAAGGCTTCAGCCACATTTAAGGAGAAGAATCCATGAAGGTCAAAGTCAATTTTCTAGGGATCCCCAGCGTCACATTAAACGACAAGACAATTTCATTTAAGTATCAAAAAGCTGAAGCGGTTTTTTATTACGCGGTCTATCACAAGACGGTAGACCGCTTTAGACTCATGACGGTGTTCTGGCCGGATGAACCGGAAGAAAACGCCAGAAAAAACCTGAGAAACGCGCTTTATTCCATACGTCAGGCCTTTGGCTTTCAAGTTTTTGAAAATCTGGGACAGCGTATGATTACACTGTCAGAACAAATCCAGTTCGAATCCGATCTGATGTCAAGTATCGAAAACGATCAAGGATTTCTTCAGGATTTTGTCGTTAAAGATATCCCAGCCTTTGATGAATGGATTTCCTTTACACGAGACGCATTTCGTGAACAGACGGTCAGCGAGATTAAGGCAAAACTTGCTGAAGTACTGAAAACCGGAGGCAATCCGGAATTTCTTTATAAACGCCTGATCCGACTCGACCCCTATGACGAAGCTTCTGTAAGAGCGCTGATGCAGCACTATGAAAAAATGAACCAAATCAGCCGCAGCATTGAACTCTATAATCAACTTGAAAAAGTACTGGATGCTGAACTTTCACTACAACCCGAGCCTGAAACCGTTCAGCTTTTTAAAAGTGTTTTAGGAAAGCGAAGAACTGTGAACAAGAATACACCTCCGTCTCTGGTCCATTTTATTGGTCGAGGAATCGAAATGGAAAGGCTGAATCAGTTCCGCCAATATGTTGCGGAACAGCGGCAATCCGGTCTCATGCTGATCTCCGGTGAAGCCGGTGTTGGCAAAACAACATTGTTAAGAAAATTTTCTGAGTTATCAGAGGGATTAGGATGCCGAGTTATTGAAACCACTTGTCATGAAGGTGATGAAAATCATCGGCTGAGTGCTTGGCATCCTCTGGTGATGAAATTGGGCGACTTGCTTGAGCAAAATGATCTTAAACCTGACGGCGTCTATATGGACATTTTGTCAAAAGCCTTCCCGCCTTTTATGCAGCCTGACCACAGTACGTCATCTGCTCAGATTGACAGACAGGACCCTCTTTATTTTTCTGCAATTCTGAGAGGGATCGTGGAACTCATTACGCAAATTCGCGAGCAAGGTCCAATAATAATCTGCCTTGAAGATATTCAGTGGCTGGACGAATGGAGCCTTGAGATTCTGGGGCGTCTGGCTTCAGAAACCGGCACCGGAAGAGATGTGTTGTTTATCACCACAATGCGTTCTTCAAGCGCTGATGTCTCTTGGTATATAATATCCAATTTAAGGCGCCTGAAGAACTTTGATCATATTGAGCTAAAACGTTTTTCAAAGGATGAAACAGATCAGTTTATTTCAGCCTATCTGGAGGGCATGTCTCTTGATTCTCAAACTCAAACCATGATCTATTCTGAATCAGAGGGCAACGCTCTTTACTTGACAGAAATTCTTAAGTGCCTGCAAGGACATAAATCTTTTAAAGAGCTTCCTCAGAAAATTCGCCATATCTTTAGTTCCCGTTTCAACCGATTGAGTGAGGATGCCAGAAAGATAGCAGAACTGCTTTCCATATTTCCTGAAATGATCTCATGGGAAGACATTTCCGCCCTGACCGGAAAGGACGATCTTGTCCTATTGGACATTGCAGAAGAACTTATTCAGAGCGATATGATCCGGGAAGTACCGCTTGATACCAATGAACTCCAGTACACCTTTTCCCATCAGAAATTGAAGGACTTCATCTATGAAGGTCAAAGCGCTACCAAGCGAAGACTTCTTCATAAGCGTATCGGGGAGTATTTCCGTGATCAGCTTACCGGAAAACCCTCAGACCGTCTTATTTACCCAAAACTAATCTATCATTTTGAAAGAAGCGGAGACAAACGCTCCCAACTCCAGTACAGAATCCTGAATCTATTCGACTACCTTGAGCTCAGTCACGAACTCTTCCCTCGGATTCGTGACCAGGCAATCCTCAGAATGCACAGTCGGCAAGATTATAACACGTCCTTTATTGAGCGGGAAATTGAGCGAATAGATACACTGATGAAAATTGTACCGGAGGCAGACACTCAAGGCCTGATTCAGATAGAATATCTCAACATGATCAGTCGTTATCATCTGATCAAAGGAGATGTGGATCTGGGCTATTCACTGACTCAGACCATGATTAGCCTTGCTCAAAATCTGAACTTGATGGATTTTGTATACAAAGGTTACCTTCAATTAATCTTTCACTGCATCAATCAACGCCGGATTCAGATGATGGAGATCTATGTCAATCAAGCCTTTCAAATTTTCAAGAATCATGCCGACAAAGGTGAACTCGGCGTACTCATCCGCTTGAAAGGCTATCTCATGCTTCTGATGAACCGGTTCAAGCACGGCGAGGAACTCCTCATGAGCGCCGCTGAAATTTTCAGCAGATCTGAATATAGAGAACCCTACGCGTTGAATCTTGTCGCGTCCTATTATTATCTCGGTGAGAGCAGACGACTGCAAAACGATACCGACGGCGCATTAAACTGGTATCTCAAGGCTGAGAAAATTTGTGTCGACCAAGGTTTTATCAGCCATTTGCCGCTCATCTTATGTGGCAAAGGCATTGCCTTATATGATGCTGACAGAATGGACCAAGCTGCAGAAAATCTAAGCAGAGCTGTTGATTTCTATGACCACCTGGATTTCAAATGGGGACAAGTCCCCGCTTATGCTTACTGGGCGCTGATCAGTTATCGGGAGGGCAATTATAAGCGCTGCCTGGAGTATCTCAAGAAGGCTGACGATCAAGTCATACTGATTGGACGCGTCTACGAAACAGGCTTAATGCTGCGGGTAAAAGCCGAACTCTGCAGTCTGACGCGGCACAGCAGGCCCTCAAAAATTCTAAGCAATTATCTGAATTTTGATGACAACAGTTACTGTAAAGCTGCCATTCGCTACTTTAATGACAATGATAGTTTCACTTACGAAAAAAAGGTCCTTCAGGATATTCACGGCATCTGCGGAGAGTGCAGTCAATTCAATTAAAGGAAGCAATAAAAGGACGGCCTCAAGATGTCGAGAAAACTCGAACACTGAGGTCGTCCTTTTTTCTTATTTTGATTTGAAATTTGAAGAGGACTTATAACGCATTCCCGCGTCGAAAATTACCAATTACAATTCTCCCGCAACTGATCGGAGCCCTTCAAGAAGCGCATCACTCTTAAGTACTTCATAGGCTGCCTGAATATCCGGCGTCAGCGGTCTATCTTTGTCCAAAAATGGTACTTTGGCTCGAATCGCATCGTAAAGCAATTTTGAACCCTTGCCCATCTCAACGTCCGCTCTAAGATCGACAGCCTGTGCTGCATGCATCGCCTCAATGCCTAAAATATAAATGGCGTTGTCAATAATTTTCTCTGTCTTTTCAATGACATAAGGCGCATTGGTCGCATGGTCTTCAATGTCTCCCGCAACGGAGAAGTAATCCGTATTGGCAGGATTCATCAGATGGCGGATCTCGCCATCCAAGGAAGTAAACGGTTTTTGAATTGTCTGATACGCCTGAACTTCGCCTTCGCGCGGGCTTAAAAACCTCGATAAGTTTGTGAACTGCGGCGTGGACAGTTTAATCGTTCTGTGGCAGGCACTTCTGGCCAGGTGTGCCACAGCTTGTCCCAGCAGTTCAAAGCCAAGGACCCAGTTTGTGATCTCAAAATTACAGCAGGAGATGATTTCTTCATTTTCGAGAATAATACATGGATTATCATCTGTCGCATTAAGCTGAATAGTGAGCAATTCCCGAATATAGTCCAGCGCATCCAGAACAGTTCCGTTAATTGCCGAAGCACAGCGGAATCCAAGAGGATCCTGAAGCGTTTTGGTGATACCCTTCTTTTCTAGATAACTGCCTTCCAGAAGCTTACGCATCCCAGAAGCGCACACACTCTGAGACTTCATTCTTCTGGCTGCGTTCGGCTCAGGCCTGAGCGGTGTAATATTGCCATCCAATCCTTCTACAGACAGTGCATAGACGGCATTGGCCACTTCAACAAGGCGCTTGGCTTTCTCAAACACCAAAGCGCCGGTTCCTGCGGCGAGGGCGTTGGAAGAGACAATAGAGAGACCGTCCTTAGGTCCGAGAACTATAGGCTTCAATCCCTCAGCGTCAAGTGCTTCCATAGCTGCCACCCGGCTGCCTTTATAGAACACATCTCCTTCACCAATCATTGCCAGTCCCACATGAGACAGATTGACAATATCCCCTTCACCGACACTGCCTCGGGCAGGAATGACCGGATGGATTCCGCGGTTCAGAAATTCCTTGTACATCTCCACAATTTCGAGTTGAATGCCGGTTCTGGCGCTTAATAGTGTATTCAACCGCGCCAACAATACCGCCCGGACCTTTTCTTCAGAAAGCGCCGGTCCAATTGAACAGCAATGGGCATAGATCAAGTTCCGGTTATACTGTTCAAAAAAACTCCCGAAGACATGCTTGTCTTTGTTCCAGCCAACACCTACGGTGAACCCATAAATTGGTACATCACTGTCTGCCAGCTTGTAGACCAGGTCTCTGGTCTTCTGGAGTTGTTCAATGGTGTCGCCAGCAATCTCTAGTTGAACGCTGCCGGTTGAAATCCTGTAAACCTCTTCCAGAGTGAGATTGCGGCCGTCCAAAATCATTTTCATTGTCCGTCTTCCTCCATTTCCTGCGCTTCTTTATTGACCTGACAGAAGTTGCATCACTCAGATAAACAGTCATTTAGAAACGGGCTTCCTCCCTTAGGAATCAGCCCGTTTCACGAAGTCATTGAAGGCTATTCCTCTACCACCGGTACCAAGGTTTCAGACTTCATGATTTCACCTGAGGGCTCGTCATCAGGTTCTTCAATGATCCTGTCCATGAACCAGCACTTAAAGAACGACACCAACTGAATGGCGAAAATGAACAACACGACAAATCCACTCGCAGCCGCCAATGCCTTGACACCGTCGACGCCTTGAACCCCGCCGCCAAAGGCTGCCATAACAATGGCGACAGCGCCAAGGGCCACACCCCAAACCACTTTGACCATAGCAGGTGGTTCGGTGCCAATAGGAACGTCCTTCATACACATGGATCCAATATTGGTCAAAGTCGCATCCGCAGCTGTGATAAAAGAAACTAAAATGACGACTATGTTAAACGGAATAATAATTCTGCCAAGGCCAAACGGCAGGTTGTCGAGAAATGCCCAAAGGGCTGCGACCGCGCCACCTTCATTAATGACGTTGATGAGATCCACAACACCAGTGGTTTGCATATGAATAGCGCTGCCGCCCCAGACAGAGAACCAGACAATACCAAATATTGATGGAAGAATCCAGTTCACGATCATGTATTCACGAATGGTACGTCCATAGGAAATCATAGCCAGGAAGATGCCGGTAACAGGCGCGAATCCAACCCAGAATGCCCAGTCGAAGAGCGTCCAATACATGGTCAGTGCCTCGCCGCCTATGTCGATAGGATCAAGTCCCCATCGGAAGAAGTTCTGAAGCCATTCCGCAACACCCGCTGTGCCAATTCTCAGTATGTAGACCGTTGGGCCGGTGACGAACAGAAGTGCCAAAAGAAAATAATAGAACCATGCATTCATTTTCCCGAGTCTTGCAAGACCTTTTTCAAGGCCTACATAGGATGAAAAAGTAAACATGCAGATGATGAAAATGCCGATCCCCGCAAACAGAGGGACACTGGATTCAATGCCGTAAGCACCTTTTAAGCCCGACATGACTAAGGTAATACACATGGTAATGCCTGTTGTTATGCCGATGGCAAGACCCAGCATAGCGAGCATATCCACGATGCCTGCAAATAAACCTTTAGTGACTTTCTCGCCAAAAAGCGGCTTCAAGGTAGAGGTGACGGCCAGGCGCTCCCGCTTATTAAAGTAAATGTAGGCGACCAAGAGTCCGCAGAAGGCGTAGATCGCGTAAGGGACAAAAGTCCAGTTATAGAAGGAACGTGCCATGGCAAAGACAGCCGCTTGAGTGGTATTAGGCTCAATCCCCAGCGTATTAAGCTCGCCCCAGACATTTCCGTAATAGATCAAAGGCTCGTTGACACCCCAGGTGACAATGCCGGTGGCCACCCCGCCCGTCAGGGTCATGGCGAACCAGGTACCAAAGCTGAATTTAGGCTTGGCGTTTCTCCCACCCAGACGAATGTTGCCGTACTTGGAAAACATCATAATTACGGTAAAGACAAACGCGGCCATAATGGTCCACTGGAACAGCCAGCCGAAATTGCGCAGTGACCAGAAGAAAAAGTTCATTACACTTGTTGTTAAAAGTTCTTTGTTGACAATGCCTATGACAGCAGCACTGCCAATGACCAAATAGGCCGGCGTAAAAACTTCCCAGCGGATGGCGTTTTTTTGCAGCTTCGTTCCCTGGTTAAACTTTTTATTCCCTTTCGACTCTTGTTTATTGCTCACAGAATTACCTCCCTCACGATCTGACTGCCAGACAACCATGTATTCAATTTCGAGAATATCGTGTTATAACGAGATGCATGACGCACGGTTAAACAATAAGGCCGAATGAAACTGCTGTTCTTGGATTATATCATTGATCGCTTCTTTAGTTCATTGGTTCACGCCCCTTTTTCCGTATGATTTTCGAAGTTTCTTTTTCTCTGCAGTCTATGTCTTAGTTATCACTGAGCGCTTCAATGATGCGCTCCGGCGTTGCCGGCAAAACGGACAGACGAGTCCCAAGGGCGTGATTGATGGCATTGATCACCGCCGGTGCCGTGGCCACAGAAGAGGATTCTCCAATACTCTTCGCCCCATAAGGACCTCCCGGTTCTCCCGCCTCAATGAGGACAATCTCCACAGGCGGCATTGACGGTGCATTGATGAGGTGATACTTGGAAAAACTTTTGTTCTTCACTCTGCCATCTTCGTTCACAACAATCTCTTCGCAGAGCGCATAGCCCAGATTCATCTGGATTCCACCGTAGATCTGACCTTTGACGAATTCCGGGTTGATGGCTTTTCCGATATCATGTGCTGCGACGATTTGCTTCACCTGTACAAATCCAGTCCAGGTATCCACCTCCACTTCGACAAAGTTCGCGCCATAGGAGCCTGGGTTGGCGCTGGCCTGATAGTCGAAGTTGACGCAAAGGGTTTCTCCAAAACTGCGATGGCATTTCGATGCCAGCGTCGGAAGGTCCATAAGGGGTAAGCCGGAAAGATCCGTGATGATGCTGTCTTTGAGTTGAAGCGTGACCATCGGCAATTCCAAAAGCTCCGAGGCTCTGCGAATTATTTTTTCTTTCAGCTGCTCGGCACCTTGCCTCGCGGCTTCACCACAGACAAAGGTGACGCGGCATGCCTGGGTTCCGGCCGGATCATAAGGCGACCTTAGGGTATCCGCTTCTAGAACGCGAACTTTTTCAAGTCCGACGCCGATGGCTTCTGAGATGATCTGGGATGCCACGGTCAGCGTGCCGCACCCAAGGTCGTGAAGGGCGGAATTGACCAGGATGGTCCCATCCGGCATCAGAGTCAGCTGAATGGCAGTGAATTCAGGATACCCGCCAAAGTAGCCGTTGCCATGAACAATAGCCGCCATACCAACGCCTGTTCTATAGCGACCGTTGTCCGGTGCCTTAAGATATTTTTCTTTCCAGCCAAAACGCGCCGCACCTTGCCTCAGGCAAGCTTCAATCTGGACGTTTCCGAGGGCGGGACCACCCAAGGGATCAGCGTCGCTGCCGCTGACAATATTGGCCAGTCGGAAGTCGAGGGGATCGAGTTTAAGTGCTCTGGCAGCGTTCTCAATGTTGATTTCCGTAAGCGCGTGAATCTGAGGGGAGCCGTAACCCCTGGCCGCGCCGCCCACCGGCGTATTCGTGATGACCGCTCTCGCTCTGTACCGCTGGCTTTCCATTTTGTAGAGCCTGACGGATTTTTTGAGCATGGCCATGGACACCGCAGCGCCATTGCTGAAATAAGCCCCTGTATCTGTCACAACATCCAGGTCCCGGCCCAGGATTTTACCCTCTTCACTGACAGCAAGCCGGATCCGGCCTCTGACAGAATTGCGCCTCCTGCTGGAGACTATGCTCTGAGCCCTGTCCATGGTCATCAGAACCGGTTTCTTTAGATCATAGGCCAGATAGCCGCACAGCGGCTCGAGGACCGGCTGACTTTTCCCGCCAAAGGAACCACCCGTTGGGGTTTTTATAATTCTGACCTGGGTCATTGGAAGCCCTGTGATTCTCGACAGCATCATCTGGACCTGGAAGGTGATTTGACAAGGTGTTTTCAGGGTCAGGACCCCATCCTCCATAGACGCCAGACAAACGTGGCATTCTATAGCCGCGTGGTGTTGGGCTGGCGTTGTCACCGTGTCGTCTATTATGTATTTGGCTTTTGAGACAATTTCTTCAAAGCTTCCAAATTCTTTGACGGTATCAAAGGGCACATTGCCATAAGGGTGAACCGCAGGCGAATTTCCATCCAGAGCGGCATCTATACCAGCTACTGCCTGCCGCGGCTCATAGTCGATCCGAATGCGCCGGGCAGCGGTGATCGCCGCTTCGTCAGTTTCAGCCACAATTATGGCTACCCTGTCACCGTCATGTTTGGGTTCCATGGTCAGCAGCGGTTCATCCTCCAGGTCGCTCATGTCCATCAGCCAATTATGGGCGCTGTAGAGGGTTTCCGGCACCTCAGCGGCTGTATAGATTTTTACGATGCCGGGCACTTTAAGGGCTTCTGCTGTGTCTATGCTCAGAATTTTCGCGTTTGCCTGATCGGAGGTGACCAGCCGTGCGTACAGCATACCTGCTGCTGCGTAATCACCCGTATATTTTATTGTTCCTGTAACTTTTTCAAGACCATCCAGCCGAACGACGGACTGGCCGACAACGTTATGTTTTATTGTTTCCATCCCATCACCCTCGATACTCTGTAACAGCCTGTTCAACTATGGACACCGCGACTGCCTTCACTGCCGAACGCTTGTAAGCCAGTGAGGCTCTTCCCGGAATTGCCTGTTCAACCTGCTGAACGAATAGTTCAATAGTCGCATCAGTCTTTAGCTCATCCAGCGACATCCCGGTTAGTCCCTCAGAGACCAGACTTGAATAAAAGCCTCTCTGACCAAGTGATCCGAATGCCACTCTGGCCTCTCGGATGACGCCGCCGCTGATGCTGAAAATCCCGGCGCAATTGACTTTTGCTATGGTCACAGACGCCCGCGAGCCAATCTTACAGTAGCCGCCCGCTCTGTCCAAGTTTCCTTCAGGTATGACAAATGCCGTCACGACTTCGGTCGCGTCGATCAGTGTTCTTCCAATCCCCGTCACAAAATCTTCGACTTTGATCCTTCTCGCCGCGCCGTTTGATTTCATCAGCTCCACACTGGCATCCAGTGCGATCAGCGCCGGAATGGTATCTGCGCACTGAGCTGCGTTAGCCACGTTTCCGCCAACGGTCGCGCGATTCCGAATCTGTGTGGATCCCACTTGTGACGCCGCGCAGGACAGCACTTTCGCAGCGTTACGTATCAGCGGTGATTCCGAGAGCTCTGTCATGGTGCACATTGCGCCTATCCGGAGCCCTTCTTCGTTAATGTCAAAGCTTTTCAGCGCTTCCATATGGGACAGATCAATAATCAATGCCTCTTCCGGCGGATTGGCTCTCATGCGGATCATGACGTCGGTGCCACCGGCGACCATAATTTTTTTGCCGGCCCCCTGAAGGGATTCCAGTAAAGCTGTCATATTATCCGGCTGTATAATCTTATTGGCCATGAACCGCTTCCTCCTTCAGAGATTCCACCGCCTTGATGATGGGGTGATATCCCGTGCACCGGCAGAGGTTGCCTTCGATCGCTTTTATGACTTCATCTCTCGATGGATCCGGCTGGTGAAGCAGCAGCGCTTTGACCGACATCAGCATTCCAGGTGTGCAATAGCCGCACTGAACGGCGCCATTGTTTATAAACGCCTCCTGAAGTCTGTCCAGTTCACCGTTCTGCCGCAGCCCTTCTGTCGTCAGCACGTCGCACCCGTTGACCTGCAATGCCAGCATGGTACAGGACGTGACCGCCCTCTGATCCACAATAATAGTGCACGCCCCGCACTCGCCTTCGCCGCAGCCTTCCTTGACGCTGGTCAGTCCAAGACGGTTGCGCAGCATGTCTATCAGTCTCTCGAGGGGTTCGACCTCGACTTCTTTATGTTCATGATTTATGGTCAGGTTAATTTTCATCTCTGCCTCCTGTTTGCTCAAGCCCTGAGATTTATTCCAGAACATCAACAAAAACTCTGTTTTCTGCCTTGTAGGTTCACTGTAACTTATGGCCGACTTCAAATCGTCTAATAAATCAGACTATTCGTCGCATTATGACTAATGATTCTTCATCATTTCTTAATAGGTCTTCCCTGAGGTTTTAAAATAAGTGCTGTTGGTCATGATTTTCCCAGCGACTTCATCCTCCCCGAGGCGCTTCAGAATCTCTTCTTTTCTTTCGTCGGGTTCACATGGATTAATGGTCTTGATCAGTCCATCATGGATCATACTTAGCATCCCGTACGGCAGGCCCATGCCCATTTCATGATCGTGCCATTTGGCTGCGTATCTGGTGTTGGAGCACAGCAGCGACACATTCAGGTCATTGGTGTCATAAGGGGTCGCGGTACACTCCGAACAGATCCCGGAGTTGGCGGCGATTTTGATGTTCTTTGGCGTTCCCCTGTGGTACACGTAGCTCTGTGTCACGCGCATGGCCTGATAAGGATTGACCAGCATCAGCACCACATCCGGCCGGTTTTCAAAAGCGTCGAGCGGCTTGACCACCACCGCCGTTGCCTCATGGTCGAGAAATGTGACGTCTTTTTGAACATTTCTAGCAGTCCCCAAGCTGTCATAGATGCCAAAGCTATAGTAGATTCTTCCTGAGATGGCCCTCGCGTCCGGTTTGACGAGTCCCAGCGCTTTGGCCGAGCCCACGCACAGAAAATTGTCAAGATCCGCCTTGAAGCACTTTCCTTCCGAAGCCATTCTGACCATGCTGCAGTAGGACATTTTGTACTTCACTCTGGGTGCCGTCTCTTCCTCAAAGTCACGTTTGTCGAATATAAATTTCACGCCTACAAGTTTGCGTTCCAGTCCCAGAAGTTTCTCAATTTGTGTGGCCACGGTAAGTTCAGACATTAAATCGCCTCCTTATAGTATTGATATCAGAAAGGTGTCTAAAAAAAGGCTAAAGGATACAGCATAGATTTTCAGGGTGAGGTGTATAAAAAATGACCATCGGCAACCGCATTTCAAAGCCTTAAAGCTTTAAAACCCTGCCGATGGTCATTCAATTCAAACTTATCAGTTCTAACCTCTAAAGCTTATGGTCTGAGCCGGCCCTACTAAGCCTGGCTTTCCTTCCACGCCGCCACATAATGATTCAGGATCTTCCTGGTCACCACACCAATAGTGGAATACGACTCGTCACTGAGATTGGCGAGGGAGATCCGGATGGACCACTCAGGGCCGCTGAAGCCGCCGCCGCTCAGCAGCACTATGGAGGATTCCTCCGCGAGCCTCAAGAGAATATCCACCGGCTTATAAGTTTTTTGAAGATAATTGGCGAAGTCTTCTCCATAATTCTGCATGGCCCACTGCAGCAGGTCAAACTGCGTGTAATAGGCGGCGTCATTAGGGTCCTCCCTGAGGTCCATGCCAAGACCTTCGAACAAAAGTCTCTGCCTTTTTTTAAGCAGGCTGATGGTTTGCTTTTTATAGACGTTGTCGCGGTCAATCAGCGCGAACAGGCAGAAGAACACCATCTGGACCTGCTGAGGCGTCGATAACCCCGCAGTGTGGTTGAGCGCCACCTGACGGCTGTCCGCGACAATTCGGTCCATGAACGCTATGGACTCAGGCTCGATCGACAGCGCCGAGTACCTTCGTCGTGCCCGCGCCTTCTTATTCTCGTCAAGCCTTCCGAGCAGTCTGTCGAAGACGTTGTCCTCGTGGAGCGCAATGGTGCCAAGTCGCCAGCCTGTCACCCCAAAGTATTTGGAAAAGGAGTAGGCGCCGATGGTATTGTAAGGGATCTCCCTCATCAGCGAACTGAACCCTTCCACAAAGGTGCCGTAGACGTCGTCCGAAATAATCATGAGATCCGGGTTATCCTCTTTGACAATCTCCGAAAGGTAGGAAATGGTCTCCTTCTCTATTGCCACCGATGGCGGATTGCTCGGATTGACAATAAACAGCGCTCTGATGGACGGATCTCTGAGCTTGTCCATTTCGGTTTTTGGGTATTGCCATGTGTTCTCGCCTTTTTCATTGAGTTCCGATGCCTTAATTTCAACCACTTTAAAGTTATATCTTGGCAGGTGCGGGATTTCCAGATAAGGGGTGAAAATTGGCGTCATGAGAGCGATAGTATCCCCTTGAGAGAAGATGTTGTTGGCAATCAAGGTATCAAAGATATAACACATGGCCGCCGTGGCGCCCTCTACCGCATAGAGCTTAATTTGACCAGCGTCCAAGTCATATTTGAGCTCCTGAACGAGATAGTCGAGGACGATCTGCTCCGAATGACGCAGCATACGATCAGGGAACGGGTAATTGTCGCCAATAATGCCATCGACCAGCTCGTGGACAAAGGCATCCGGGTCAAAGCTTTTGACGGAAACCCCATAATCCATCATCTGTTTTAACAGCTCTATACCCGGCGCGCTGCTGTTGCGATCCGCGTAGGCATAAAAGCGTTCCGCGATCCCTGTTTTTTGCGGCATTCCTGCGAGTGCACCATCACAATAGGTTCTTCTGGTTTCTTCAACTGCGAAATGACCGAAGGTAAAGAAGGCATCTCTTGGGGTTGAAGCTGTCCAGTTCGGGTTCCCCCGTCCTGCGTCGAGCAGCATCCTCGTGCCGCTTTCTCTGGCTTCGCTGGCGTAGCTGATCAGCTTGTCCTTCAGTTCGAAAGGACTGACCTTGCCATAGATGTTTTCGATTTCTTCTCTTTGAATACTCTTGCTCATAAGTGTGAACCTCCATTCACCTTAATAATAGTTTTTCTCAAAGATATCCTTGATTTCTTCCATACGACTTGTAGAAGCTAGAGCAATCATCAGCTTAATTCTGGCCTTTTGCCCTGGCAAGTTGTCTCCAAGGATCACGCCTCTAGTCGTCAAGTCCCGTCCGGCACCTGGATATCCATAATCGTCCATGGCGCGTCCCATAATACAGCGCGACACCAGAATAACGGGAATCCCTTTCCCGATGGCATAGTCGATGCCCGAGACCATAGTGGGAGGGATATTCCCTTTACCCAGGCCTTCAACCACGATTCCCTTCGCCCCGGAATCCACTGAAAATCTGAGAAATTTATCATCCATACCACAACCGCATTTGATTAGATCGATGTCTTTCACAACCTTTGATATTTTGAAATACTGCCGTTTCGTGTATGAATAATAAAAATGTACTTTATCCCGTGAAACAAACCCAATGGGTCCAAAATCCTTGCTCTTGAACGTGTCGATGGTGTGCGTCTTCGTTTTCGTCACCTGCGCTGCGGAATGAATCTCGTTGTTCATTACCACCATGACACCCCGTCCCTCAGCATCCTCATTTATTGCAGTTCGAACTGCGGCAATCAAATTTTCCGGTCCGTCCCATCCAAACTCTGTCGAATTTTTCATGGAGCCGACAAATATGACAGGCGCCTTTTGATCATAGGTCAGATCGAGAAAATAGGCTGTTTCTTCCAGGGAGTCCGTGCCGTGTGTCACAACAATGCCATCATAGTCCTCTTTTCCAATCTTGTGGTTGATGAGAATCGAGAGCTCCAGCATGTGGTCCGGGGTCATATGCGGTCCGGGCATCATCCCAAAATTGATAAATTCCAGGGTCGTTATGTCTTTGATCTCCGGAACCAGATTTAAAATGTCTTCCCCTGTCATGGCCGGTATTGCAGCATTGGTCTTCTCGTCGTTCTTCATAGAAATGGTACCGCCTGTAAAAATAATCAGAACTTTTTTATTTTTCATGGAACACCTCCAAAATCATCTAATCTATGACCCCATTATAATGAAGTCGATTTACAAATTACAGGACGATAGCATGGAATATCCGGATTTTTAGCAACGATTCTTTGCAATATTAAAGAAAATACCATAGAAAAATAAGGTGTAATTTCGCGGTCTGTTCAGGCAATGGATTTAGTGATGGTTGGTGACGCGGACAACTTTCGATTTGGTGACGCGGACAAAAACAAATCGGGGGGGCAATAGGCCAAAGGCCGCAGAGCCCCGCGAAAATCATTCTCAGTGGGGATGACGCTTACAAGGAAAAATCCCCCCCATCACCAACAGGCCGGCGGCCTGTTGGTGATGGGGGGGCCTTTTGGAAGACGATTCCTGGGAAACCGGCTTCCACGCTTCGATTGGAGGAAGGCGGTGTCAGACACCGGCTTCCAGGTTCCTCTTCCATAAAATATCTTATTGGGCATTTTCATTACTTGGCGGCGAATTATAACTTTACCTGAGTAAATCCAAAAATCTGAGTGTGATCTCTGTTTTTAAGCGTTCCACAGGATCATCAAGATCTATGTCGCACAGCTCCTGAATCTTGGCAATTCTATACCTGATGGTATTCGTATGAGTGAACAGTTTCTTTGAAGCGGCATTATAATTTGACTCACATTCAAGAAATACCTTCAACGTCACCAGAAGCTCTTCCCCATTCGCTTCTTTCAATATAGGCTTAATCTTGTCGAAATTGCTGCCAAAGTCCCGCTCCTGAATATTCTCCAGTCTTATCAGACCAAAGGGACCCAGATCTTCAAATGAGACTACTGGCTTATTTTCGAAAAGAAACGGCCCAACTTCCAGTGCCTTTACTGCTTCAATATAACTTCTACGAATTGAGACAGCGTCATTGACTTCAGAACCAATGCCCATTGTAAATTCCGATTCTCTTATGCAGTCATTGAGTTGAGATAAAACCTTATTTAAGCTATTTCTTGTGGGTTTATGATTATTTACTTCACCTTTGAGATCCGTTATGACAACCATTTGATCGTTAGAGATAATCCCAAAAATATTCCGATTGGTTTCCAAATTGGATAGTACACTGTTATAAATTCTGTCTCTGAAGCTATGAAGATTAAAATTATCATTTTTTGCTTTAATAACCGAAACTATATAGTCGCTATCCAGCGAAATTCTTACATTTCGTAATCCTTTTAAAAATTCCTGTATTTTTGAATAGCTGTCCAGTTCACCGGAAATTAATGCTTTGATAAAATCATCATAGTACCTGCCCTCAAAATTGTGAAACATATAAATCTGCTCATACACTTCTATTAAGAGGGTAGCCGCGATCCGGATTGCCAGAAGATCATAATAATCAATTTTCTCATTTTCTTCCCATATTATAATTTTCGCAACCTGTAAATCTCCTGTTCTTATTGGAAGAACCAGCCAAGGAACAATGTCTTCATCCGCTGCTTGAAACCTGATAATATTTAATTTGTCACAGACTATTTCCCTCTTGTAGTTAAAATCGTAATCATCAGCTTCGTCCGCACAGTTGATGCCATGATCAATTTTGAAGGATTGAGGGTAAGTTATGATTTTTTTGTCTATTGCCTCAACAAGTGTAATTGGCTTGTTTATTTCATTACTGAGCTTGCCCAGTAAATTAACAATCTTTTTATGAAGATATTTGGGACTCACATGCCCTTGAGCCTCTGGCTGATCTATAATTTTTGTAATAAATCTATTCACCGCAATAGAATTCACTGCATTGATAACATCAATCCATGCCTCATTATAAGGTATGCCAATTAGCGGCATATTGATTTCATCACACAGCCGGATGACCTCATCAGGAATCTTTTTCAGATATCGGTCTACTTTTATACCCATACCAGCAGAATTATGACTGTGTAAAAATTTCAAAACCTCAATAAAATACTCTTGATCTTGTAATAAATATCCTGTGGAAAGGACAAATTCCTTTCCCTTAAACCATAAATACCCATCAGGCGCGTCATAAAGGGTTACTGCTTGAACTTCCCGGTCTAGGCCACCTTCGCCGGCAAGAACACTATATTTCTTGAAATACTTATCCTTAAGAATCTCTCTTATGCTAACGCCCACCGAATCACACCCTCAATGTTGATAATGCAATTATTATAGATTAAATTTAATTTTAATTCCATCAACATTATTTAGTGAGCATAAAAAAATCCCGATTGAGCCTTCGTCCAACCGGGATTTTTATTATAAATCAGGTTATTTCAAGAAATCCATTGCTGACTGCACAAAGATCGCGACACCTCTTTCAAAGTATTGCTCGTCCAGCGCAAATTTGCTGTTATGGTGCGGGTAGTTAAAGCCATCAATTTTGAGTGGATTGGACAGGAATATGAAGGTCCCAGGCACTTTTTCCAGGTAATAGGCATAATCTTCTCCGCCCATTACCGGGTTATAGATAAACTTCACATTTTCTTCACCAAGCACTTTTTTCGAACTCTCCATGATGTTAAGAGTGAATGCATCATCATTGACGACCGGCGGCGCGCCGTAAATATAAGTGAAGTCAACCGATCCCCTGAAGGTCTTTGCGACACTCTCTGCGATCTCACCAATTCTCTTTGAAATAAATTCCCTTGTAGTCTTATTGACTGCTCTGGCTGTCCCTTCCAGATAAACCGAACCCGGAATGATATTGTAGGCAGTGCCGCCCTGGACAATCCCTACCGTAACCACGCCAGGATCCACTGGATTCAGTTCACGGCTGATGATCTCCTGGACCGCTGTGATGATGTGAGCCTGCATGACCACCGGATCAAAACTGTTGTGCGGATAAGCGCCGTGTGATCCCTTGCCTGAAATTGTCATGTGCCATTTGTCCAAACAAGCCATCATTGGTCCCAATTTGAAATATGCCTTGCCGGGTTCACAATCACTTGAAATATCGCCTACATGAATGCCGACAATGCCATCAACACCATCGAGGCATCCTGCTTGAATCATCGGTTCTGCCCCGGCAGAAATCTCTTCACCAGGCTGGAACAAGAAGACCAATTTCCCTGAGAACTGATTCTTCATCTGACTGAGCACCTTAATGGCACCAAGCAAAATAGCCGTATGCCCATCATGGCCGCAAGCATGCATATTTCCATTTTTCGAGGCAAACGGCAAGCCGCTTTCTTCCGCGATAGGCAGCGCGTCCATATCCGCTCTTAGTGCCAGTGTTTTGCCCTCTCCCTGTTTTGTCCCCTCCATGGTCGCAACGATGGCATGTTCCAGGCCAACACCTTTTTTATAGGAGACACCCATCTCGTCCAGCTTTTTGCAAACATAGTCACTGGTCTGGGGAAGATCCACACCAATTTCAGGAATTTGATGCAATTCTCTTCTCCACTTAACGACATCCGCCATGACGCTTTGAATCATTTCGTTCATCTCAACCTCCAAAATTTTGTGTGTTATTTCGACTTTTCTTTACCATGAGTCATAAATCCAAAGGCTACTGTACCAAAAGTTGCAACCGGGATCATGATGTAAACCGGCAGCACCTTGATCACCAGCAGCATGATGCCCACCAGCACCAGTGCGAAGGCACCGTAGGAAAGTCTCTTTGAGGCATACAGGGAGAAGATGGCGCCAAAGATGGCTGGGGATACATAGGTGAAGGCTTCGACGACAATCGGCGGGAAAGCATTCATCAGCGCCGCACCGCCAACGGCCGCAATTGTGACCACAATCATATTAGTGATGATAGAGCCCGCTATGCCGATGGTCGATACCAATTCCGCTTTCTTGGTTCCAGGGGCTACGCCAAGCGCTTCCTGTGCAATGGCGGAACAAGGTACACGCATGTTGCCTATGTTGCCCGCCAGGAATGACATATAGGTGCCAGGCAAGCCCAGGATTGGGAAGTAGGAGACGGGCTCAACAATGGCGTAAATACCATAGATGGAAGCAATCAACACCCACCCTGAGAGAATGTTTTCTACACCTGGGAAGACATCAAAATAGAAGAGTAATACGAGTGAGGGTACAAAGCTGAATAAGACCGCTAATAAATTTGTGATTCTGCCATATTTGATGATGGGTCTGGTAAAACTTTGCTCATAAGATAGTTCTTTATTTTCAATGGCTTTTTCCATGATTTTCCCTCCCGTTATATTAATCTTTTAAAGGCGACCGCGCAGAACATACCAATCAACATTGCTATGCCAAGGTTATATTCACCTAGTTTTGGGATTCTTTTCGAAAGCTTTTCCAGGAAGTAGATAGCGATGGCCGAGCTGATGCCAGCGACTGCAATAGGCTGGGTTTTGGCATCCAGTATGTTCTTCAATACATTGCCAAATAAGTATCCAAATGCGCCGCACATAGCCGCGATCATAAGAATTTTAACTTTCTTAGGGTCTCCGCCGGAAATTTTATGTGTGACCCCTTCAATTTTGTGGGTGAATAACGCAGTAGACAACAACCAGGCCGCTCCGTTAAGTCCCATAACCCAGGTTGCATTGGCAAAATCCAGCAGACCATATTCCGGACTTGTCAGCTCTTTACCCATAGCTTTAGCTGCCATACTTGCGGCCGCAAGCTCAGTTGGGGCCGCGCCGATGATGGACAGCCTCATCCAGGCGAGAGGCCCGCCAATGACGGCCATCAAACCGAGCATGACCACGAATACGCCCATAGCAGGACCAATTGCTGAGACGGCACCTATTTTAAACGCCCTGTGCGCATCCTCTGTGGACAAATCTACCAGGTGCGCAGAAGCATAAGCTCTTTTTAGAAAAATAATGGCTTGGATGACAACCAGCAATGTGATCGGAATGGCGGCTCCCCAGATCAGCGGAGAATTGGCTATTTCCAAATAGTCTTTCATAATTGACCTCCTCGTAAAATTTATGAATGATTAATAAAATAATTTCTAAGCGCTTAAGTAAATGCCTGCCGCTGATATCTCTAAATTACTATTCTTGCTGCAGTGAACAACAGAAGTTCAGCACCCGCGACAATATCCGCGAACTTTGTGTCCTCATATGGACTGTGGCTGACGCCTCCAATGCTTGGAACAAAAATCATAGCGGTCGGAATGATGCCGTTCAGCATAGCGTTGTCATGCACTGCGCCGCTGTTCATTCTCATATTCGAAAGCTGGTTTGCCTTCGCCTGCTCCTCAATGAGTTTGACCAGTGATTCATCCATATGGACGACCTTGGATGAGCCAATTAATTTAATATCAATTTCTACGTCATTCTCCGAAGCAATTTCATAACATAATGCTTCAACCTGCTGACTGATGGCATCGATATTTTCCTGTACAACATCTCGAATGTCCACATTGAATATCGTTTCAGCAGCTATGACATTGGAAGCATTGGGCGATACACTGATTTTCCCTACGGTGATAACAGCTGTTTCGTAGCTCGTCGTGAACTTCGATATTTTGTAGATCATTTCGCTCGCAGCCAGGAGTGAATCCTTGCGATAGCGCATTGGTGTCGTGCCTGCGTGATTAGATACCCCCTTGACGGTCATTTGAATGGTGTTCATCCCTGTAATAGCCTGAACAATTCCCAAGCTCAAACCCTGATGATCCAGAATCCCTCCCTGCTCGACATGAAGTTCAATCATTCCAAGTTCATTGCTGCCATCTACATATTGGTCCTCATCGGGGTGAAACTCAAATCCTCGTTCCCGAATATAGTCATAAGCTGTTTGTTTCTGATCGTTGTACAGTTTCTTCAAATCTTCCAATGTCAGCTTCTTTACCATATATTTACTGCCGATCATGGTAACCCCGAAATTGGACCCCTCTTCTTCTGCAAATATGACGAGTTCAATCGGATGTTTAACGGCTGCTTTATTCTCATGGAGCACCCGGATGACCTCCAAACTGCACAACGTTCCCGTCAATCCATCATACTTGCCGCCATTTGGAACGGTGTCAATGTGAGAGCCAATGAGCAGGCTCTTTGTGCTTAAGTTTGCCGGATTATATTTTGCTCTGATATTTCCGACAGAATCAACGCTGATCTGAGCGCCCAGTGCTTTAAGTTCATTAGTTATGTACTCTCTGACCTTCAGATCCTCCGAACTGTAGGATAGCCTTGTACACCCCAATTCCGTCGCAGATTGGCTGTTTACAAATTCAAAATTCCGGGCAAGCCTGCTATCATTAATTTTCAAATGAATCCTCCCCATTTAATAAATTCATACAACTTCATTGAGTTTTACACTTAGATTTTGTCATATTTGCAATACCAAAAGTGTATAAAAATGAACGACCTCATTGGTTGATTGTAGAAAGCTACAAAGCTTATGAATTTTTTTGTAACAAATAGTCGCATAAAAAAATCGACAAGAAAAATCACCTGTCGACATCTTTTGGAAGGCGGTGTCAGACACCGCCTTCCTTCTATTTTTTTCTTTTACACCACAAACCCTGCAACCAATGCCAGCAGTACTATTATTGGCGCAGGAACTTTCTTTGTCAGCAGGAGTATAATCGTGACCGCCGACACCAACAAGTTGTCAATCTGAAAGCCGCTCTTCTGCATGACGATCACCGCAGCCACAGCAATCATGCCGCCTGCGATGGCATTGATCCCCTTCAGGGCAATCTTGATGCCCCGGATTTGTCTGAGCCGCTCCCACACCGGATAAACGAAATAGATCAGGAGCAGACCCGGCAGGAAAATGCCGATGCCGCTCAGCGCAGCCGCCATCACCTGAGTAAAAGTTCCATAACTCCGGGCCGCCATGCCGCCCACGTAGGCGCTGAAGCTGAACATTGGGCCCGGGAGGCCCTGCACGAGACCGTACCCCGTCAGGAATTCCTGGTTGTTCATATATTGGCGGATATCCACCATTTCACTGTACATGACCGGCACGACGACCTGGCCGCCACCGAAAACCAGGTAGCCATATCTGTAGAAGCTTTCAAAGAGGTGCACCAGGATATTGTCCCAGGTCAGGGTCAATATGACACTGCCAATGGCGAGGCCCGCGAATGCTGCCAAGTAGCGCCACGGCGGGCTGAGCTTCACGTGGTTCCATACGTTTCTTTCCCCTGACGCCAGCACACTGATGACGCCGCCGATTAATAAGACCATCGGGAAAATCCACGGGGATCTGATGAAGTAGGTCGTCACGGCGCCAAAGACCATCAAGAGGGCGGTCAGCCGATTGGTCACGACTTTGCCGCCAATTTTAAAGGCAGCGACGACGATAAATCCAACCGCCAGAGGGCCAATATAGCGGAGACTGTCAGTTGAAATATTAAGCCTATCGAGGAATTGATACAAGAAGGAAAGAAGTGTCATCAGCACTAATACCGGCAGCGCCCAGACCAGCATGGTCAGAAAGCCCAGCATGGGCCCGCCCACTTTGTGACCAATCGCAACGATGGTCTGGGTGCTGGTCGGCCCCGGAAGGATACTGCACAGCGCGACGAGTTCAATTAGTTCTTCCTCGGTCAAGTGCTTCTTTTTAGTGACCAATTGATCTATAAATACCCCAAAGTGCGCTTCCGGTCCGCCGTAAGATCCGAGGGAACAGATAAAGACGTCTTTGAGAAAACTGGTCCATTTATGGTTTTTCATAATGCCTCCTTAACTGTAAGGTTGTTTGGTGGCAGCAATCCGGTATAGGTTGATCCTCTGGTTGGGTGTTAAGTGACCATCGGCAAAAGCTTTTTCTTTTATCACACCAGCTGGTCCTGATCGTTGAAAAAGCTCTTGTAGCCAAACTGGAGCAGGAGAATGACCGTCAGCGACACAGAACCCAGGATCCCGAGCATGATGGCGATCTGGTACATGACCGCCGTGGTGGGCGCCGTCCCGGACAAGATCTGGCCTGTCATCATGCCAGGCAGGGAGATGACGCCCATGCTCAGCATGGCGTTGATGGTCGGCATGATCGCCGCGTCAAAGGTGGAGTTGATGATGTCGTGGGTCGCCATCTTCGGGGTCGCCCCCAGGTTCAGGGCGTCCTCCACCAGTTGGCGCTGGGTCGTCATGCCCTCCAGCAGGGATTTGACCCCCAGGGAGATGCCCGTCATTGAATTCCCAATCATCATGCCAGCAAGGGGAATAAAATACTGGGGCTGATACCAGGGATCAATTTGGATCACGACCAGTATGAAGTAGAAGATACACGAAAGAGTGCCGGCTGCCATGGCGCCTGCAATGGTCTTCTTCAAAGAGGTTGACAGGCGGCCCTTGAACTTCTGAAACACCGTCCGGATCGCGTAGGCCACCATGAAGGTGATGATGAACAGCGTGAGCCAAGGACTGGGCGTTTCAAAGATGAAGGTGAGCACGTATCCCGTCAGGATCAGCTGCACGGTCATCCTGAGGGACGCCAGCAGCAGCTCGCGCTCTCTGCGGATCCCCCGTTTGATGAGGATGCTCAGTACTACAAGGACAAAGACATAGGACAGTGCTACCTGCCATATGGAAAGCGTCATGACCCCGCTCATGACCTCGCCCCCCTGTCCTTGATTTTTCCATCCGCAAGTTCAATGATCTCGTCCGCGAACTGAGCCGCCACTGCCTTGGAATGGGTCACCATGATGATGGACTGCCCATCCCGACGCGCCTTTTCGACCACCAGGCTGATGACGGATTCCTCCGTGGCGTCGTCCAGCGCTGAGGATGGCTCGTCCAGAAGGAAGACCGCCGGCGCCAGCAAAAATACTCTGCCTATGGCCAGCCGCTGCTTCTCACCACCCGACAAAAGCCGCACTTCAGTCTCCAGCGCCTTATTCAAATGGACCTGATGCAGCATTTCCAGCATGACCTCCTCGGAAGGCAACGCTCTACCCTGAAGTTTAAAGCCTATCTCCAGGTTGTGTCTTAGGTCTCCATTGAAGATCGCCGGCTGCTGGGAGAGCAGGAGGACTTCTCGTCTTAATTTTACTGATGGCAGTTCCTTTAGCTCTATGCCGTTATACGTAATGCTCCCCGCTGTAGGAGAAATAGACTTGTTGAGAAGCCGCAGCAAGGTGGTCTTCCCGCAGCCGCTGGCGCCTGCTATGACTGTCACGCCCGGTTTAAGGCTGAGGGCTGGGATCTCAAGGATCTCTTGGTATTTCAAATCTCGAATTTCAAACATGTTAGGCCTCCATGATGCCAATCTCTTTAGTCAACTCGGCGAGGTAGCGCTTGGCCTCGTTCAGCTCTGCCAGACCTTGTTCCGTGGTGACATAGTATTTTCTGATCTTGCCATTGACGTTTTCCTCATAGTGCTCCAGAAGCTGCTCTTCTTCCAAATGGTGCAGGATGGGATAGAGCGTTCCAGGGCTGAGCTTGTACCCATGCTCCGAAAGCTCTTCAATGAGCCAGCTGCCGAACACCGGCGTTTCGCTGGCGTGGTGAAGGATATGGAGGAGGATAAAGCCTTGAAACAGTCTTTTATTGACGTATCCGCTCATAGGAACCTCGCTTTGATTGTGATTTTCGTGGTTATCGTTGTATTTGTTGATTTCGCTTTTCAATTTCGTTTTTCGTTATCGCGTTTCGATATCATTGTAACATGGGATTCTCTGCTCGTCAACCCGTGTGGAAGTTGGTGGTTGCAGACGCGATTCAAGCGCGTAGCGCGGACAGCTTTCAACTTGGGGACGCGGACAGCTTTTTTTTCGGTGCCAGAGCTTGCGATATCCATTCTCAGTTGGGGCACCATCCTCTTCCACATCTTTCGTTCATAATGAACGAAAAACGCTGCCAGTGGTCATTTAACGACCGCCAGCAGCGTTTTTCACCCTTTTTCGCACTCCCTTACGCCAATTCCTTTTCCAACTTCCGCCCCAGTTTAATCTCCACCTCACCAAAAATCCTCGTGGCGGCAATGGCATCCTCTTCGAGCGCCAGCTTGGCATATGCCTCCAGCGCCTTCAAGTCTTTGGCACCATGATGCAGCGCCACAGGACCCTTGATGCACCCGCCCTCACAGGCCATCCCTTCAATGAAGTTGCCCTCCAGACGATTGGCCTTGGCCAGCTTCAAAAGTTTGTCGCAGGCCTTGATGCCATCGCCTGTAGCGGCGACGGCTTTGACGTCTGAATCCGGCGCCAATTTCAGCGCCGTAGCCACCACCGCCTTAGACAGCCCCCCTGCCCCGGCAAAGATCCTTCCGTAGTAGGAAGCGTTGTTCATCGGGGATTCCGGAAGTTCCTCCAGGTGGATCTCTCGGGCATCCAAAAGCGAAAGCAGTTCTTCAAAGGTCATAACAAAATCCGTGATCCCAGCGAGATCAGGCAGCGCTTTCTCAGCCTTCTTGGCAATGCACGGACCAATAAACACCGTCACTGCAGACGGATCCACCGCTTTGATGAGCTTCGACGCCGCAATCATGGGCGACACCGTCCCAGAGACATTTTCAAGGACCTGCGGGTGCTTCTTGTGAACAAAGTCCACAAATGCCGGGCAGCAGGAGCTTGTCATATAGTGGTGATTCTCCAAATGACTTAGCAGCTCCCCTGCCTCATGCACCGCCACCAAATCCGCGCCCAGGGCTGCCTCAACCACATCCCTGAACCCAAGCCGCTTAATGCCGGTGATGATCTGCCCAAGATTCGCATAGTTGAACTGAGACGCGAAGGCCGGGGCAATGACCGCATAAACCTGCGGCGCGCCAGGCCGGCGGGCGGCCATCAGCTTTCGGATTACAGGCACAATTTCAGATTTGTCCTGAATGGCACCAAAAGGACAGTTATACACACACGCTCCACACTGGATGCATTTCCTATAATCGATCACAGCTTTCTTCTGAGCGTTGATCGAGAGCGCCTCCACAGGGCAGGCTCTCATACAGGGACGCAGGTTGTCGACAATGGCGTTGTAGGGGCAGGCCGACTGGCAGCGCCCGCATTCCACGCACTTGCTTTCATCGATGATCGCCTTGCCCTGGATCATCTGGATCGCGCTAACCGGACACGCCCCTTGGCAGCGGTGGGCAAGACAGCCCCGGCAGGATTCAGTTACCTTATAGCGGCTGACGGGGCACTGGTCGCAGGCTGCATCCAGAACTTCGACGACCCCCGGGATCGCCGGCGTGCCCCCCATGGCCATTTTGATCCGCTCCTTGGTCACGGCCCGCTCATGATGGATACAGCACCTGAACCTGGGCTCCGGTCCGGGATCCACAACTTTCGGGATCCGCACATAAAGCGCCTCCAACTGATCCTGAAACGCCAGTCTGGCGACCTCTTTCAAGACTTCATATTTGACAAGCTGTACTTGATTCTCAAAGGTTCTCACAGCGACCACCTCTTCCTTAAACATACTGTACCGTCACAATCTTCCCAATCTGCCTCAGCGTCGCTATGATCCTGTCCAGTATGTTCTGCTTGATGCTCAGCTCAAAAGGAAAATCCGGATTCTGGTGGGCGGGATTAATGGCCTTCCCAATCCAAAACTCAATATGGGTACTGTCATTGATCAACAGGTCCAGGATCAGCGTGGCCGCGTCCGGCTTCTCAAAGGCGATTATGTGACCATCGGCATAGTCCTCCAGCTTTTCCGACACCCGCTTCAGCGTCAGCACCCCCTCCGTCACCAGGTCTATGCCCTTGATGTGGGCAATCGGCGGAATGGACGGCTCATAATAATCCATCTCGCAACACAGCTCTCGATTCAGCTCCCGGGCCATCAAATTGGCTGCCGTGCCGCCGCAGACCACCCGCTTTGCCGAACCCTGAACAAACCGCGCCGCCACCTCATGATCCTGCTCTCTTTGCACCGGCGGCCCCGAAAACAACCGAGTAACCTTGGGCGCCACCAGCATAAGAGTGGCCACGCTGGTATCATCCCCGGGCAGGCCGCCGTATAGGTTGTTGCAGGTCTCAATCAAGGTCTTCGAGATCAGCTCAGCGGATTTGGGCTGCTGGCGGTTCAGGAACGCCGCAATGTGCGGCCACTCCCACCCGTGGTTGAGCATGGTCCCCACCCCCGCGTGCACCGCCCCATCGCTGACTATGGTCAGATAGTCCCCAATCCCCAGCTCAAGCTCCGAGATCCGGACCTCCTTGTCCCCGTAAGTCTCATAGGTGCTGACATAGGGGGTGATCCGGCCGTTCCTGCAGAAGAACACCGGCGGATTGTGATATTCAATGAGCCGGCAGCGGCCGTCGTTTTTCAGGTGAACCATGCAAAAAGTCGAATACGCCACCTTTCTGACACTGCACACCGGCAGGGTCTGCATGATGGTGTCAATGGTCTCCTCCAGCGACTCCCCTTGCCGCAGCATGGTCATGGCGATTTTGACCGTCAGCGTCGCCAGAATGTTGGCTTTGACGCCGCTCCCGAGACCATCGGCCATCACAAAGAAAATTTCGTCGTCGGACTTGAAGAGGTCCGCCTGATCGCCGCAGAGCTCCTCCCCCTTCTTGTTCAGCGCGTGAAGGGCCACGTCAATATAGGTTTCCGTTTTTCCCATCTCAATAGCCCTCGTCCATCATCACGATCTCCTTCAGCCGGTTGAGATTGACCTTCGTCTCCGCGGTCGTCTCCCCCAGCAGGCTGGCAATCTCCTGGGCCACGCGCATCTGCTTGTTGATGACCTCCTGACAGGCCACCAGCGTCTTCTCCTTCACGGCCGCCAGCTCCCGGCGGCTCTTCTCGAAGGCGGTCATGTCCGTCATGATCCCCAAGATAAAGCGCTCCGTATAAATGGCATTACAATACAAGACTTTGCCGATGGTCTCAAGATGTACCCTCTGCCCAAAGACGCTTTTCTCCGTCCTGACGCACTCGCTGAAAAGCGCGCCATCAAGGAACGCCACTACCGGGACCTCCTTAAGGGAATGCGATTCCATTTCGAAGGTCTTGGCGAAAGTAGGATTGTACTCCACTATAGTCAGCTGGTGATCCAGGACGCACACCAGATTAGGTGTATGCTCAAACAATGCCATACTGAGACTTTCTGCCTTTGAACGCAAATAGGGCAGGCACATCTGGGGCTTTGACATCTGATTGTAAACGGCTATGGCCTTGTCGAGGCAGGTATCATAGCCGCATGCCCCGCAGTTGAGGTGATCCTTTTCACTGAATTTGTCAATTTTGCGCAGGATCTCATTCAAGGCCTCCTGAGAAGGCTTTTTCAGCTGAACCACATGAGCTTCAAAGTCATGCTTGAAGGATAAATCCGAGGAACTGTCGCACAGCAACTGATCCAACTCCCAGTGGTCGGCGTGGGCTTTCAGGTAATCCATCATCCGGTCTTTACGCTGGAAGAACTTCAGCCCATCGTGGGGCATATCCGGCCCGTTAATGCAGCTGCCGCTGCAAATATTCATTTCTATACAGTAATTTTTAATGCCGCCTATTCTAAGGGTTTCCAGCAGATCTTTGCAGCGGTCAATGCCGTCCGCGAGGATCATTCTGTACCCGCTGTGAATGGGCGTCTGGCGGTCGTTCTTAAAAAGGCTCCCGCCCATGGGATAAGCCATGCCCCGGATGGTGGCTTTTTCATCGAAGACCCCCGGCGCCAGCTGTCTGTAGGAGATCCCCTCATCTTCCAGCCACGCCGCCAGTTCATTAAAGGTCAATACTGCGTCTATGTAAGGCGTTTCCTCCGCTTCCGCCTTTTTGGCCAGGCACGGCCCAATAAATACGGTGCAGCAGTCCGTCCCATACTTTTCCTTGAGGAGCTTCCCGTGGGCAATCATGGGCGAAATCACCGGCAGCATGGCGTCCAGAAGCTCGGGATAATAGTGCTGAACCAGGTAGTTTGCGGATGGACAACAGGTAGTCAGAACATTCTCCGTCCCCATAGTCTCCAGCATGGCTTCATAATTTCTGGAGACCAGCTCCGCCGCGACACCTGTTTCCTCAACCCATGTTACCCCCAGGGTCCTGAGCGCGGTGATGATCCTTTTGGGATCCTGGTCCTCAAAGGCCGCGGGAAAGGAGGGCGCGAGGGAGACGGCAATTTTACGTCCAAGATGGAGTTGCTTCTTGATTTGGTGCCGGTCATTTTGAATGGTCAGCGCACTTTGGGGGCAGCTGGCCTGACACAGCCCGCACTTGATACAAAGGCTGTTCATGATGTCGCGGCTGTGGTCGGTGAACTTGATGGCTTTGGTGGGACACACGCGCAGGCATTTGTAGCATTCGTCGCACTTATGATGATCAAACTCTATGAATTTCACGCAGCGTCACCCCTTTGACACGGTCTTCGAAAAAGTGAACCACCTCTTCGGGATGCAGCGGTTCCACAGGGTTTTCGTCGACCTGAATCGAAACCGCGCCGGAGCAGGCGCCAAGGCAAAAAGACGATTTGAGGATGACCTGGTCCTCCAGCCCCTCCGCCTCAATCAGTCCCTTGAGGGTTTGGATCACTTTGTAGGAGCCTTTCAGGTGACAGGCGCTTCCAATGCAGACTTGAATTATCATAATAACCTCCTTAAGTCGGTTGTGGTATCCATGTGGATATGAATCGCTATCTGGTATAAAGTATACTATTTTTGTTATTATTTTAACAACAACGTGGGCTTTTTTGTCTTTTTTATGTAATTTTTTTTTATTTAGAGCGCGCAAGTCAGCCGTAAATACTTTTACACATTCATTCAGTCCTTCGAATTGCTATGTTTTTATTTTTAAAACCAGTACTTAATTCACCAGTCATATTTGTTATTATTTTAACTTGATGGATAAAGTTTGAGCGATAGTGTAAGTCCTATGACCATCGGCAAACCGTTCTGAGCAAGCTTTAGCCAAAAAAGTTTGCCGATGGTCTCCCCATTCCCCCCTCACCCCAGTTGTGATATAATATTGAACCAACAACTAAGCTAAATGAGGTGAATCCCATGAGTATACAAGAACGTGCCCACGCGTCGAAAAAGGCGTCAATCCGCTTGGCGGCGCTGGACGCCGAGACCAAGAACAACGCTCTGGAGGCCATTGCGATCAAGCTCGAGGCCAGAAAGAGCGACATCATTGCGGCGAACCGCGAGGACTGCGCCCGCGTCGAGGCGGAAAGCCCTAATACCCCGCTGCTGAAGCGCCTGCGCTTTGAAGACGAAAAGCTCGCTGAAGTCACCGAAGGCATCCGCAGCCTGATCAAGCTTCCCGAGCCCGTCGGCCAGACCAAACTCGCCACGCAGCTGGACAATGGCCTTGACCTTTACCGGATCAGCTGCCCTATTGGCGTCATTGGCGTCATCTTCGAGTCCCGGCCGGATGCCCTGGTTCAGATTTCCAGCCTCTGCCTCAAGAGCGGCAACGCCGTGCTCCTGAAGGGCGGCTCCGAAGCGGCCAGCACCAACCGGATCCTGGCACAGATTATCTCTGAGGCCAGCGTGGAAGCGGGCCTTCCGGAGGGCTGGATCCAGCTCATCGAGACCCGTGCGGACGTAAGCGAGATGCTGAGGCTCAGCGACGACATCGACCTGCTCATCCCGCGGGGCTCCAACGACTTCGTCAAGTACATCATGGATAATTCCAGCATCCCAGTGCTTGGCCATGCCGATGGTGTCTGCCACATCTACCTCCACCCAGACGCAGATGAGGCGAAAATGCTCCCAATCCTCGTCGACGCAAAGACCCAGTACGTGGCGGCCTGCAACACCATGGAGACTTTGCTCGTCCATGAAAGCGTGGCGGAGCGTCTGCTGCCAAAGATTCAGGCGGCAATGGAAGCCAAGAACGTAGAATTGGTCGGCTGTGATCAGACCCGAAAAATTATTTCAATCGGCGAAGCCACTGAAAAAGACTGGCGCACGGAGTACGTCGACTATAAGCTCTCCATCAAAGTCGTGTCCAGCCTCGAAGACGCCATTGAACACATCAACACCTACGGCTCAGGCCACACTGACGCCATTCTCACGGAGGACGAGGCCGCAGCCAAGACCTTCATGACCCTGGTCGACTCCGCGAATGTGTTCTGGAACTGCTCCACTCGCTTCAGCGATGGCTTCCGCTATGGCTTCGGCGCCGAGGTCGGCATCAGCACCAGCAAAATCCACGCCAGAGGCCCGGTGGGTCTGGACGGTCTGATGATTTACAAATACAAGCTCATTGGTCACGGCCAAACCGTAGGCGAGTTTGCCTCCGGCAAACTGACCTACAAGCATGAGGCACTGAACAAGGACTGCCCGCTTTAGATGGAATTGGATTGAAAAGGTGGAATTGGATTGAAAATGTTAACAGCCCGCTTGACAGCGGGCTGTTTTTTTATTGGAAGAAGGTCGTTGGTGACGCGGACAGAAATGAACTTGGTGACTGTCACCAACTTGAACTTGGTGACGCGGACAGGATTTGATCTGGTGCCAGAGCTTGCGACATTGACTTTCAATATCAACCCGAAAGCAGGTGTCCGTGGCCATTGGCCACTTGACTCCTACCTCCACAACCTCCTCCACCGCCCCTCGCTTCCACCTCCAATGGAAACAGCCGCCAATCCGGAGCGATTATTCTAATCACTGCGAATGGCGGCTGTACCAGCGTTTGAATGGGGTCGGGCCCTCGTAAGCTGCTTAATTATTCAAGCTCTGCTTTCATCAACTGAAGCTGATTCTTAATGGCATTCATTGCTTCGGCTCTGAACTGAAGCTCTTCTCTGAGCGCCAGCATAGCTCCGGTTGCGTCATCAATATTTTTCTGGAAACGTGCACGGGTGAGATTAGCCACTTGCTCCTGCACTTTGCCCAAATGCTCGTCATTCAACATTTTTCTGAGGCGAATCATTTCTCTGAGCATTTCACCAAGCTGCTCTTTCTCTTCAGGTAAAAGTCGCTCTTGAGCCTGGAGTCTGGTCCTAAGCTGCGTTTTCAATTCTTCGGCGCACTCTCTGACCTGATTTTTAACTTGATTGGTTTCCTGAGCCTGAAGACGGACTTCATTGCTCACCATTTTTGCGTACATATAGCGATATTGATAGGTATTGAGTTCGCCCTTCTGTTCTTGATTAGGGTCTCCACTTTGCTCGCCATTTTGCTCACCTTGCGGCTCGCTATTTTGCTCTTGGTTAGGCTCGCCGTTTTGCTCACCACTTGAACTGTCATTGGTCCCACCGTTTTGCCCATCGCCTGTTCCCGTAGCAACCTGGCTGCCGCCTGAGCCGTCCGACCCGCCGGAACCACCTGAGGTCCCTGCGCTAAATCCAACTGAGCCAACGGATAAAATCAATACCATCATCATAATCAGTGCCAACGTTTTTCTCATTCTACTCACTCCTCAAATTCATCAAGATTCAAATCAGACTCCTGGACCGTATCTAAGCTGTCCAGCAGCCGGATCAGCTCGTCCAGCTCAAAGCCGAGCGTGTTGAAGAGCTCAATCCGTTCTGATTCGGTAACGGCGTTTTCGGACTTGGTAATCAGAGATGGCACAGTGTCGCTGGCAGTCTCCAGAGTTGTCTGGTCTTTGCCGATGGTCCCGGAATCCGCCACCTCGCCCGAAGCTGGGGTGCTGACGGTCGAGGCTTGATCACCGGAAACCTTCACAACCGGCGTCTCGGCTTCCTCCCCCGTCGTGCTGCTGTCTGCGCTGCCAGTACCATCGTTGGAACTGGCTTCAGGGGCAGCGTCACTGGCGGGTTCATCGGAAGCCTGCGCGCCTTCAATAGAGCTTTCCGCTGCCGTCGCAGCTTCCGGCTCCACTATGACCTGATTCTCCAGGGCCTTGCCTGCTTCCGCGTCACGGACTACCGTCTGCTCAGGCCTGAACACCGAACAGCCGCATCCCAGCGACACGACGAGCACCATCACTGATGTCGTCAGCCAATATTTTCTCTTCACTAAGATCACCTTCTTTACCGGAAAACATGCCGTATAGTCTTCCTCAAGTATGATTCTAAGGCTGAGTTATGAAATGCCATTGGCATAAATGTAAACGGTTTGTAAAATGGATTATTTTTTTGCGAACCCAGTACCGCCTTGCTTTCGTGGCAGTGTAAAGACTATGCGAGTCCCCTGGGGCTTATTCCGTTCGGCGTGTATCTCCCCATGGTGCAAGGTAACGAGCGCCTTGACAATAGACAATCCCAGGCCAGTTCCACTGCTGCTTCGAGTATCTGCGCGGTAGAATTTGTCAAAGACCATCGGCAGAGCCTCATCGGAAATGCCCGGGCCTTGATCCGCGACCTCAAACCGGACGGTATCACCTACCAGGGCAGCGCTGATCCGGACGGTGCCGCCCTCTGTGGAATACTTGACGGCGTTGTCGATGAGATTGCTGAACATCTGCCTGAGGGCGTCCGCGTCCGCGTCGACCTGCAGCTTCTCAGGGAGGTCGGCGGCGAGGTCGATTCCGCGTTCCTCCGCCATAGCCCGCAGACTGGTCATCACCTGACGAACTACAGATTCGGCGGCCACCGTCTCGATCTGCAGCGGCCGGGTGCCGGCCTGGAGTTTCGCCAGCTCCAGCAGGTCCGAGGTCAGATGGATCAGGTGCTGGGTCTCCGCTTTGACCAACCCCAGGATTTCGAGGCGCTCGTCATCCGGGACGAGGCCGTCCATCATGCTCTGCACAAAGCCGTTGATGGAGGTCAGCGGCGTCCTGAGCTCGTGGGACACGTTGGCAATGAGGTCTTTGCGGAGGGCTTCCGTCTTTTCCAGCGCTTCTTTCATCTGAAGGAATGAGGTATACAGCCGGCCAATCTCGTCCTTAGTACGGATGGGCTCCAGTGGTGCGTCCTCCCCCGCGGCGATGAGCCGGGTCGTCTCCTCCATCCTCCGGATGGGACCGGAAATGTGCCGGGAGTGCCACAGGATCAGCGGAAGGCTGAGCAACAGCGCGCCAGCGGCAATGCCCGCGTAAGTGAAGTTTAGATCATACAGCACCTCGCTGATTCCGTCGATGGGTGTCATCAGCAGCACTGCGCCCAAAATTTCGCCATCCGCATAAATGGGATACCCCTGAAACAGCACGTAGGAGGCGAAGGTGTCGGAATAGGGAGTCGTGTTGAAGACGCTCTTACCTTCCAGAATCAGCTTTAAATGCGCCAGGACAAAGGCGTCCTCAAGCCCGGTGGACTCCAGATCGAAGCCGTCCTCCAGCTGCGCCCGGGTAGCGTGGATCAGATAGACCATGGTGTCCGTACTGGAGCCCACAGCGTTGACCGCCGCACTCAGCGCATCAAGGCTGAGTTCGCCTTGCAGGTGAAGGCCCGCCAGGCGGCTGAGCTCCGTAGCGCCCGCTTCCAGACTTCTGTGTTTTTCCTCGATCAGCGCGTTTCGATACATCACAGAGGCCGTCAGCCCCAAAGTGATCACGAGGAGCAGCGCCACGCCCACCGTCGGGATCATGATGCGCCTGAAGATGCTGTTAAACATGGCCTTGCACCTCCAGCTTGTAGCCCACGCCCCACACTGTTGAGATGGTCCAGGCAGTTTGATCTGATTTCAGTTTTTGCCTGAGATTTTTAATATGAACATCAACGGTTCTGGTGTCCGCATCATAAGCGTTCTCCCAGACACATTCCAGGATCTGCTCCCTGGTAAAAACTATGTTGCGGTTCTTCATCAGAAAATGCAGCAGCTTGATTTCCTTGGGCTTCAGTTCGACGAGCTGCCCATCCAGCCAAACCGTGTAGCTGTTCATATCTATCTTAAGAGTATCATACTCCAGAATTTCGCTTTTCAACGCAGCATGCTCTGACAGCCTTTCCTTGAGTCTGAGGCGGATCCTGGCCATCAGCTCTTTGGGCTCAAAGGGCTTGACCAGGTAGTCGTCTGCGCCGGCGTCGAAGCCGGAAATCTTGTCGTCGATCATGTCACGGGCTGAAACCATGATCACCGGGATGTCAAACTCCGACTTAATGAGCTTGCAGACTTCCCAGCCATTGATGGACGGAATCATCAGGTCCAGAAGTACCAGATCGAAGTGCGCTTTCCGAATGAGGTCCAGGGCTTCGCTGCCGTCGTGGCAGCTGACGGAGGTGTAGCCGTCGTTGGCCAAATACATGGAGACCATGCGGCATATGTTTCGGTCATCGTCCACAATCAGAATTTTTACAGGTTCCATGAGATCACTCCCTAGGGAATTAAATCGAGTTAGTACAAAGGGGCATTACATAGATACCCTGATTGGATGAAAATGGACTAATAATTCAACAACCATCGGTATGAAGCCTTTTGTCGATGGCAAACCCCAACCACACTTCATTTTTTCATAACGCCCTGCGAAATTAAACGACTGTCTAAATCTACTCTCTCGGGGTATAAATGTTATGTCAACTGCGTACCTGTGATATTCAGCATATTTCATAACAGCGAAATAGATTTTCAACGCCCAAATCCATTGAAACAACTTGTTATCACAGCATTAATTCCACTTCGAGGTGTTGCCTATGGCTAATGAACTCTCCTGAACCGACTCCCATTTAGTAAGGAGGCATTGTTAACCATGAAAAGGAAAGTGTTGGTTTCTTTACTCCTCTCAATTGCCTTGATTTTCACCATTGTTGTGTTTTCTGCGGGCGACGCCGAACTGACCCCTATGGAACAACTGGGCAAGGAGATCTTCTTTGATGAAAACCTGTCCATCAATGGCACCATGTCCTGTGCGTCCTGCCATGCGCCTGAAACTGGATTCACTGGGGCTGATTCGAAAATCAATAAGAAACTCGCAGTTTATCCGGGTGCAATTGAAACTAGATTTGGAAACCGAAAACCGCCCACTGCTGCCTATGCAGGCGAAAGTCCAATCCTCTATTTTGATGAAGACGAAGAACTCTGGATTGGCGGTATGTTCTGGGATGGTCGCGCTACCGGCTGGATGCTTGGCGATCCGCTGGCAGAGCAAGCTCAGGGACCGTTTCTCAATCCACTGGAGCAGGCTATGCCAGATCCTGAGAGCATCGTAACAAAAGTATCTGCATCTGAGTATGCAGAGCTATTTAAGAAAATTTGGGGTACTGGTGCTTTTGAAGATAGCGCAACAGTAAACTACGAACGTATAGCCAGAGCAATCGCATCTTACGAAAGAAGTGATCAGGTCAATCCTTTCACTTCAAAGTATGATTATTATCTTAAAGGTGAAGTGGATTTGACCGAGGAAGAAGCTTTGGGGCTTGAAGTATTTGAAGGAAAAGGCAACTGCGCTGCTTGTCACATTTCGCAGCCCGGCCCGGAAGGTGAAGCTCCGCTCTTTACCGACTTTACATACGACAACCTGGGCATCCCTAAAAATCCAAACAACCCATTTTACACCATGGATGACGAGTGGAACCCCGATGGAACAGAGTGGATCGACTTAGGTTTAGGTGGCTTTCTCGAGGCTGCTGGTTATCCTAAAGCGGTCTATGAAGCTGAACTGGGAAAATTTAAAGTTCCTACGTTAAGAAATGTTGACTTGAGACCATATCCTTCTTTTGTCAAAGTCTACGGACATAATGGCTATTTCAAGTCATTGGAGGACATTGTCAATTTCTATAATCTTCGCGATGTTAAACCAAACAAATGGCCTATGGCAGAGTATCCGTATACTATTAATACTGATGAGCTAGGTAATCTTGGCTTGACTAATAAGGAAGAAGCCGCCCTCGTCGCTTTCATGAAAACCCTCTCTGATGGCTATGTTGTAACTCAGCCATAAACGTTCATATTTCAATGACATTCAAAAATGTGGATCTGACGCAGATCGATCCCATTGAGATTCTATTTGACAATTCGGATACCGGCGCGCTTTATATCGATTCCGTTGAGCTTTATTAAGCTTCAATAATCATCGATTTCAGAGTGTAAGGTATTGAATTTTGGCACGCAAAATGACCATCGGCAAATGGCCTTACAGCACTTTTAAAAGCTGTAAAATCATTCTGCCGATGGTCATGTCAATTTCCAACTCGTCATCCTTCACCATGCCTCAGATTTAAACCTCTGACTGGTTATCTGATGCCTTCCATAATAAAGCCTTTCATTTAAGGATATACGGCAGACCGATCTGAGTCGCCTTCAATTTCAACAGTTTTCTCCAGCAGACCCAAGTACAGCTTTTCCGCCATCTCTCCAAATTTCTCCGTGGACAGCGAGGCTGCGACCTGGCGGCCGCTGACCGCAAGCGACTCAGCTTTATCAGGATCAAACAGCACGCTTTCAAGACACCGCGTCAACGCTTCAGAGGTCTTGAAAAGCCTGCCCGACACGCCATCCCTGATCAAATCTGCCACATTGTCGTCCTCATAGACGACCACAGGTACCTGACAGGCCATGGCCTCCAGAATAGTCAACCCCTGGGTTTCAGTCTTGGAGGCGCTTACGAAAACATCCGCAAGGCTGTAGTAATAGGGCACCTCTTCCCACGGCACGCGGCCAACAAACTGCACGTGGCGCTCCAGCCCCTTTTCCAGTGCTAACCGCTGCAGCGTCGCCATATAAGGACCATCTCCCACAATCAGCAGCCTGACGTCACTAATCCGCGCGGACAGAGCCTCCATTTGTGCAATAATCACATCCACACTCTTTTCTTCAGAAACGCGCCCAAGAGACAGGATGACCTTGGTCGAATCCCCAAGCCCCAGACTTTGACGCAGCGCCGCCAGATGGGGATCATCCTTTTCATAGCGCGGAAATTTTGCCAGGTCAATCCCCGTCGGGAGAATATGAATGCTGTTCTTAATCCCATAGCTCCGCAGTGCTTTTTCAGTTTTAAGGGACGGCACGACGACCGCGTCATAGCGTCTGACATACCGTTTGCTTGAATGTCGCATGAAGTGCTTGACCAGCCCGCGTCCACGCTTGATCCGCAGAATATAGTTGGTGTAGTCTTCATACATCGTATGGTAGGTGTGCAGCATAGGAATCTTCAGACGGCTGGCCATGAACTGCCCAAAGAGACCAATGGTAAACTCCGTATGGGTATGGATCACGTCCAGCTGCAGATCCCTGATGCGCTGGTAATCCTGGTAGAACAGCGGCAGCGCCATTCTGAAATCCATCAGTTTTATCTTTGGGATCGCTTTGATTCTTATGACGCCGTCGGACGAGTTCTTATAACCCGGCACCTGCACGGTGACAATGGTTACATGATGCCCCCGCCGCATGAGTTCTTCACGAAGGGTCATGACCGAGGTGACGACGCCGTTGATCTGCGGATAATAACAATCTGTAAAAATTCCAATATTCATTTTATATCACTCCAGCCTGGAATTGACGACAAGCACATTTCCCGAGCGTCCGCGCCTCAGTTTGCGCTTGATTCCGCTCCAGATCACTGACTCTGGATATCATTTTATCATACCTTTACGACATGCGGCAAAGAACAGTTGTTTACATCGTCATTCTTCAATACAAAATGCCCGCAGTCAACGCGCAGACTGCGGGCATTCCTATGAACACATCATCTCAGTTATCTTACTCAAAACTCCAAAAGGTACTCATCACCTAAAATGAAGCGCACTTCTAAGCGTTCTTATTTCGCAGACGCCTCAAACACATTCACCGCATTTGTCTCCTTAGCAAAGAAGGACGCCAGGACACTAATAGTAACCACGACAATCAGAATCAAGAACGCTTTGTCATAGCCAACCTGCGGCGTTGCGCTGTAGGTGTCGAGGATTCTGCCCATGAATACCGGCACAATGGCAGCCCCTGCAAAGCCTATGCAGTTCACTACACCCGTCGCAATGCCTGAAAGCCTTCTGTCGTTGACCTCGTTGGCTATGGTCCATGTCATGGTGAAGTTGGTGATCGCAAAGCCATGCAGGAACAGGAACACAGGCAGGATTGCCACAGGGATTCCAACATAAACAAACAACAGCCATCCAATCAGCGAAGCGACGCTCAGCACCACCAGCACCGGCTTTCTTCTTTTGATTCGGTCGGAAACGTACCCAATCACCATGGCACCTACGGCAGACCCCACGACAGCAGCTATGATCATGTTCGCCGCCTGAACGCGCTCCAGCCCGTAGGATTCCATGAGGTACGGCACGCCAAACTGCCCCAGCAGTACAATGTAGCCTACGTACATTCCAACATTGACGATTGAGACCGTCCAGGTTCTCGGGTTGGACAGCACTGACTTCAGCGCTGGCATCACTTTAACATCAGACTTTGCCGATGGTCTTCCTTCAAGCTCATCCATCCCCGGCAGCCCCATCTCAGTTGGATCATCCTTGACGAAAGCTTTTGTCAACGCGGCGAAAAACAGCATCATAATTCCAAGGACGACGAACGTCGTACGCCATCCAAGTACCCCTGTTGCGTAAACCAGCGGTGTTTGAGCCATGAGCGCGCCGGTGTTGGCGGCCATTCCAACGAAACCGATCATCAGTGCAAAGTTTTTAGAATAGAACCAGCGAGACTGGATTTTGATAAGACAAATGAAGATAACCGAGACTCCAATCCCCACGATAAATCTTCCGAGGTACGCGATTTCCAAGGTTGGTGCCAAACCGAAAATCACTGATCCAATCGCGGCCAGAATTGAAAACCACGTTGCTGTTTTCCTAGGACCGATCTTGTCCGCTAAGATGCCGGAAGGGATCTGCATAATGAAGTAGGCATAAAAATACATTGATCCAATAGTCGCGAACTGAGCAGCGCCAATTCCAAAGGTCTCCTGCAGCTCTGCTTTGACAACACCGGTTGCCATTCTGTGAAAGGTAACAAAAACATACGTGAGTGCCAAGATGGTCCACACTACCCATCTGTATTTTTCGAGTTTCTTGACTTCCGGTCGGTCCAGAACATAGCCCTGATTGCTTTGTATCACTGTCGATCAGCCTCCGCTTTCTCTTGGTTTTAGTTATTATAAAATACCACATAAACTCAGAGGCTTTCAACGTAAGAATATTTCGAATTTTGACAAGTATTTTGATAAATATGAAAATAATTTCACTTTACCAGTAGATACTTTTTTTTACATTCGATTGGACAAAAAAGCCTGAAGCGAATAAAAACCATCGGCAGATCTTTTAAGTTCCTGAAAACCTGAAGATTTGCCGATGGTAACACCAATAATTCAACGCAAAACAAAATCCCCAATTCTAACTTTGAATTGGGGATTTGCTGCATTTGACAGCATCAATTTAGGGGAAATACATATCCTTTGAAAAAAATTTATTGGGATTGTTTATTTGACAATTCAACCGCGATTTCAATCAGCCAATCCTCTTGACCGCCAACGGCTTTCCTTCTTCCAGCTTCCATCAAAATATCTCTGACATCAACCCCAAAGCGTTCGCCCGCACGTCTTGCGTGAAGCAAAAAGCTGGAGTACACACCTGCATAGCCCATGATCATGGCATCCAAATGGCTGTTGATTGTCAGCCCTTTTTTCTTTAGCGACGGAATCAAGATTTTTTCGCTGGCATCCATAGCTTTGTAGAGATCGCCGCCATGCTCGTACCCCATTTTATTGAGCACAGCAATCAGACTTTCTGTCGATGTATTGCCCGCACCCGCTCCCAGACCTGACAGACAACCATCTATATAAGTCGCACCCGCTTCAATAGCAGTCAAACTGTTTGATACTGCCAACCCTAGATTATTGTGAGCATGATGTCCAATTGGAATTTTTAAGTTCTTCTTCAGTGAACCGACCTTTTCATAGACATCTTTGGGCAACATTGCGCCACCAGAATCTGTAACATAAACCACATCAGCGCCATAGGACTCAAGTTTCAAAGCCTCTTCTGTAAGTCGATTCACATCGGCCATATGAGACATCATCAGAAATCCTACAACGAATAACCCCATATCTTTAGCTGCTTTAACATGCTCTTCTCCCATATCCGCCTCTGTAACATGAGTCGCGATACGGACTGCTTTTGCCCCAGCCTTTTGTGCTTTCTGAAGCGCTTCGACTGTTCCAATCCCAGGCAGCAGCAGCACTGCCAGCTTTGACTTTGTCAGCTGAGAGGCCGCTGCACTTACAAGAGAAAAGTCATCATGTTTTCCGAATCCATAGTTGATCGTAGAGCCAATCAAACCATCGCCATGACCAATCTCAATAATATCAATCCCAGCTTTTTCCAAGCCGCCTGCAATTTGAGCGGCATCCTCCAGTGTGAATTGATGGGAAACGGTATGGCTTCCATCTCTGAGTGTCGTATCTGTTAAATAGATTCTAGACAACCTGTTCACCACCCATCAACTTTTTTGCATAGGCCTCAGCAATGTTAATTGCAGCGCTATTGATTATGTCAAGGTTTCCGGAATAAACCGGCAAATAGTCTCCAAGACCTGCGACTTGCATCATCGTCGTTACTGTATCACCTTGTATAATCGGTCCTAAAATAATTTCATATCCAGGCACATAAGTGCGAATTTTTTCTACCATCTTATGGACAGCAACTTTAATGACTTCAAGATCAGGATTTTTAACTTTTGTAAAAATTGTATTTCTCATGTAGATTGGAGGCTCAGCCGGATTGACAATAATAATAACCTTGCCCTCGTCCGCACCGCCAACCTTTTCAAGCGCTTCCTTCGTGGTTACAGTGAATTCATCAATATTTTTTCTCGTACCAGGTCCAATACTCTTACTGCTGACTGAAGAGACGATTTCTGCATAATAGACATCTGCGACTTCATTTATGGCTGCAACAATTGGCGTTACCGCTTGACCTGCACACGTAACGGTATTGACGTTATCCAGTTTCAAAAAGTCATCTGACAGGTTTACAGCAGGGACACAATAAGGTCCAATCGCCGCAGGAGTCAGATCAATTGCGAATTTTCCGGCCTCCTTCAACAGAGGCGCATGCTGCAAGTGAGCGGTAGCGCTTGTACAGTCAAACACAATTTGTATGTCATCTTCTTTGAGGATGTCTGCTATACCGTTGCTCGATGCTCTGATTCCCATTTGACGTGCGTGATCCAAGCCCTTGGATTCGCGAACGTTTACGATCATAGAGGTTTCCAGGTATGGACTTCGTTTAATCTTATATAACAAGTCCAGCCCTATGTTGCCTGGACCAATAACACCCACTTTAATCTTTTTCATTGTAGACCCCACTCTCGTTATTCAAATTTTAGCTGAATATCACCCAATGTCTCAAATTTCGCTGTAAACACATCCCCGGATTCAGCGTTTAAAGCCGCAGATAATGCACCCGAGAACACAACTTCGCCTTTCTTAAGCGTAACGCCAAACGCTCCGAGTGTATTAGCCAGCCAAGCCACCGCATAAGCGGGATCGCCTAATGCATCTTCACCCTTGCCTTCATTGACTTTTTCTCCATTCTTCCAAAATTCCATTTTCAGACCTTTCAAGTCAACTGTTCGGGGGTCTACTTTTTGAGTGCTGAGGATATATCGTCCGGATGAAGCATTATCGGCAACGGTATCCACGATGTTTATTTTCCAATTTGCGACGCGACTATCGACAATTTCTATAGCGGCTACAACATAATCTGTAGCATTTATAACGTCATCGGGCGTGATCCCCGGGCCGTTTAGATCCTCTTTTAATATGAAAGCAATTTCACCTTCGGCCTTCGGTTGAAGCATTGTACCGCGATCAGTAATACCGTTGTGTACTTCCATGCTTTTTAGGAGGTATCCAAAATCCGGCTGATTGACACCCAGCATATTTTGCATGACTAAAGAAGTCAGACCAATTTTTTTGCCCGTAATCGCATCCCCATTAGACAGTTTGCTGTCAATATTGATCTTTTGAATTATATAGGCATCCTCAACTTCTAACTCAGGGTAGCGGGCAGATACCGCTTGAACAGGCGTACAGGTTTGCTCAGAGTTGAGTAATTCCAGTGCAATCCCATCAAGTTTCGCAGACATATTTCCCATAAACTTCATCCCTCCAAATGATATTACTCTGCAAGAAAGTCTTCGACTAATTTGCAAAAACGTCCAGTTTGTTCAATTTGAGTCCAGTGACCACAGTGACCAAATACATGGAGTTGAGCATTGTCAATTAAATTCATGAGTCTATAGGCATTGTCGAGCGGAATGACTTGATCTTCTCTGCCATGTACGATGAGTGCAGGCTGAGTAATTTTCGAAATCTTTTCTTCGTCCGAGGCCATGGATTCCACACCATTTTGTCTCGGCGCTGGGAACATAGCTGAAAACGACTCCTGGAATCCAGGTTCGATACTTGCTTCGTATCTCATATTAATTAAATTGTCTGTAACAATTTCTTTGTTATAGGCAAAAAGATTGATCATTTTCTTCATATTTTCGAAGGAGGGCGTATAACCCCAAACATCGTCTAATCCTTGTGTAATAGGAAAACTAATGCCCATGCTGCCCATTAGAACAATGCGTCGAATTCGTTCCGGATATTCAATAGCAAGTTTAATCGCCAGGCCACCGCCAAAAGAATTACCAACAAGATCGACTTTTTCAAGCTTTAGGGCATCCATAAAATCAATGACCTGCTGCGTCCAGTTCGTCATATTGTAATCAGGGTTTTCGGGTCTTTCTGTATATCCAAAGCCAACTAAATCCGGAGCAATAACGCGTCTATTCTTAGCCAGCTCAGTGATGACAAGACGCCAATTTGCCCAAGCTGTAACTCCAGGGCCGGAGCCATGAAGCAGCATGACTGGGTAACCCTCACCATGATCGTGATAATTAGTATTAAAGGCTCCTGTTTTAATTTGATTCGCAATTTCCGGTTTTACATTTGACATAATTACGCCTCCTATTTTGAAAATTTAGTTTCTCATTCATGCTTAGAGAATCCACATGACAGACTGCGGAATAAACGTTATGATTGCCAGCGCAACCAATAAGGCAATCAGGAAAGGCAGCGTCTCTCGGGTGACATCCTGTATACTGGTTCCAAATACTCTCGCGGAAGTAAACAAGGTTATGCCAAACGGTGGTGTCAGCATACCTATGGCGAGGTTTGTTGTCAGCATGATGCCGAAGTGGACGGGATCGATCCCCAGTGTCAACGCAATCGGCAGGGCAATTGGTACTAAAATATACTGAATGGAGCCAGACTCCATAAACATGCCGGCGATCAAAACTATAACGTTGATGATAAGTAAAATTGTATATCTGCTGTTTGTCAAAGCTAAGACTGTGTCAAGGATCGTCTGAGGAATCTTGACGTAGACCATAACCCATGCAAACAGTGCTGCAGCAGCCATGATGACCATGATGCCAGCAGTAGACATCGCTGATGCCAAGAAAATTCTAGGAAGATCTTCCCACTTCATTTCCTTGTACACAAAGATTCCTATAATAATGGAGTAAATTACTGCGACGACTGCAGATTCCGTCGGAGTAAAAATGCCGGCGAAAACACCGCCAACAATAATAACCGGCGTACCGAGAGCCCACAATGAATCAAGAAAATAATGCACGCCTTTTAATTTTTTACCTTCTTTTTCATGTACCAGACCCTTAATTTCAATTTCACCCGCCGCAATCTGCTCAGCTTTCGCCTGATAGCCACGTTTTTTTGAAACCAGAATTGTTGGAACCACCAGCGCAGCACCTACAATCAGACCGGCAGGCAGGCCAACCTTATAGAGATCAGAGACCGCAACTTTGGATAAAACCGCATAAATGATGAAGGCGATACTCGGCGGAATAATAATGCCAATCGGGCTCGCAGCAGCAATTATTGTAGCGGAAAACGAACGGCTATAACCCGCGCGAAGCATACCCGTCATCATGACACCGCCGATGGCCGCAGCCGTAGCGATACCACTGCCTGATATTGCTGCGAAAAACATACAGGAGATTATTGCAACGACGCCTAATCCGCCGTGAATATTTCCTACTGCAGATGCTGCCATGTTAACAATTCTCTTCGCTATACCACCCTGATTCATCAAGTCTCCCGCCAGAATAAAGAACGGTACAGCCAGCAGTGCCGCAGAGTCAATGCCGGCGAATAATTTTTGAATAACCACAACGTGCTGGATGTCGTTAGCGTAGATAAAAACCAATGAGGATAAACCCAGTGCAGTGACGATAGGCGCGCCGACAACGAGCAGCAGCAGCGCTGTTCCAAACAAAATTCCGCCCATTTATTCGACCTCCTGGTTAAACAATTGATTCATAATAAAAACAAACACTTGAAAAACTAATATGGAAAATGCGATTGGGAAGATCCCATAAACGATTTTCATCGGAATTCTCATATTTGTAGAAACCTGAGTACCGGCCAAAGTCATCATGTCCGCAGCGATAAATATGGCGACGCCAAAAAAGGTAGCCGTCAGAAGCTGCTGAAAAATCACGAGCCATTTTCTGGCCTTTGGAGATACTGCCATCTCCAAGGCACTGACGTTAATGTGGGAGGCCCTTCCTGCCATTACAGCAGAGCCTACCATTACCAATGCAATATTAGTGTATCTTGTCAGCTCTTCGGTCCATCTCAAACCCGTTTGAAAGACATACCTCAGAACAATCTGACCAAAATAGGTGACTGTCATTAAAGCAAAAGCAACTATCAGAAACCAACCACAAACCTTATTTACAACTTCACTGATCTGGTTCAGAGTCTTCAAACTATCCTCTCCCTTATCTAAAATACCTCTTGAAAAAAGGGTGAAGGGCTTCGGGAAGCAAAGCCCTTCACCGCCAATACTATTTACTGAATTGCTTTAATGGCATCTAGGTACTCGCCGGAATGATCTTTGAGGAACTTTTCGTAAACCGGTGTCATAAGCGCTTCAAATGCTGCTTTGTCCTCTACCGCGTTGAATACCATACCTTTAGATTCAAGTTCAATCTTTGCTGCTTCTTCATTAGCCTTCTGTTCAAGGCCTAAAGTCTTCGCTGCTTCAAGACCAGCCTGTCGGAACATTTCCTGATCCTCCGGACTCATGCCGTTGAGCAGATTTGTGTTCATTTGAAGTGCAGCGAAGGCGAAGAAGTGACCCGTCTCGGACATGTATTTCTGGACTTCGTTTATTTTGTAGTCTCGCGTCGTCACAATTGTGTTTTCATGAGCATCTATCGTTTTCTGCTGAAGTGCTGTGAAGACCTCACCCCATGCCATTGCTTGGGCATTGGCGCCAAGTGATTTGAATGTATCAATATAGGTTTCACTTTCAGCAACCCTGATTTTAAGTCCCTTTAAATCTTCCGGTGTCATAATTGGCTCAATATTGCTGGTGACGTGCCTAAAACCTCTTGGCATAAAGGATAATGTCGTCATGCCAACAGAATCAGTCAATCCGTACATATTAGCCGCAACGTCTGAGTCGAGGAATTTCTCAACATGATCCCAGTCTCTGAAAAGATAAGGCAAATCCTGTACAGCCATCTCCGGTACAAATTGATTTATGTCCGACGCTGTAATGATTGTAAAATCGACGTTGCCAATCTGTAGTGATTCCATCAATTCTCGGTCCACGCCTAACTGGCCTGCGGGGTAGACGTCAATTTTATATCTGCCTTCTGAGCGCTCAGAGACCAATCGAGCAAACTCATTCGCAAAGTTGTCATAAGCTGTTCCAGGTGCAGCAATGTGACCAAGTTTGAATACTTTTGCTTCAGTTGATGCAGCCTCATTGGCAGTAGGCGCTTCAGCAGGCGCAGCAGGTTCGCTGGTGCCACCACAGGCAGTCAGCAGCATTGACAAGATCAGTAATACACTTAACAACATCATTCCACGCTTTTTCATTTGACACTCTCCTTAGTCTTTTTTTGAATCCCCTTTGTTAAAAAACTATGTTACGCCCCTCTGATTTTGTTCGACATTGTCGCACGTCGTTCTCACGTCGAGGTATATTAAAAGGGTATTGCTACCCAATTAATTACATTTTCTTGTCTTAGTCCCTTAACTCGCTTCAGCATCTTCCGTTTATTAATTGCTTATCTGACTGAACCTCGATAGCCCAGCTTTAACGAAATATCACTTGAAGCCTTTTTAAGAAGCTGGATCGTCTCCTGAATTTTTTCGTCTGTCATTCTAATCGTTGGACCAGAAACGCTTATAGCATATTTTGCTTGTCCGGTATGATCAAAAATTGGTGCCGCGACGCACGTTAATCCTTCAATCCGCTCTTCATAATCCATAGCATAGCCATTTTTTCTTATTTCGCTCAGGTTTTCCAGGAGTGTCAGCTTCGAAGTTATAGTTTGACTCGTAAATGCTTTCAACTCATTTGGCAATTTACTATTGACCAACTCCGGATCTAAATAAGCCAGCATTGCTTTGCCAACGCCTGTACAATATGCCGGATTGCGTGTCCCAATTGTTGTAAAGATTCTCATAGATTGAAAGGATTCTTGTTTATCAATATAGATAACTTCCAAGCCTTCCAGCATCCCTAAATGGACGGTTTCTTCAATTGTATTTCGAACCTCACTTAGAAGCGGTGATGCAATTTGATGTATGTCCATAGAATTAATCACTAGATTGCCGAGCTCTACCAAGCGAATGCCCAGACAATATTTCTGATTTTCATCATTTTGACTGATCAGGCCGTGATATTTTAACGTATTAAGTATTCCAAACGCAGTACTTTTATGTAAATCCAACTGTTCGGCAATTTCTGTCAGCTTAAGCTCTCGCGTGGTATCTGAAAAAAGCTCAAGAATCATCATTGCTCGGTCTATGGCCTGTACTCGTTTACCAATTTCCATGATCAACATCCTCATCAAGGTTCTGTTTTCTGAATATTAACACATTAAAAAATCAATGTAAATAGGTTTTGATAAAAAATCCTACAATGCCGCACAGCGTTCTCATTTTTCCGTACCTGGCACAATTCTCGGAACACCAACTTTCAAATGATCTGAAAAGGTTTATAATGCTTATTTTCAGCAAAAATAACTTCTTCAACTTCATTCTGCGTGCCAGGTACATTTTTAGACCTAAACTAAAGGACCCCGCACACCAGAAAGAAAGTTCTCTGTTGTGCGGGGTCTCATATATTGATGCAACGCTTTCCGTACCTATGATTCGGTGAGACAGATCCATTCATCTCTCATATTAAAATCACAGATCATCATATTGTGGGGACTGGAGGATCAATTTGAATATTGCCATTGGCACCATAGTCTCTGGCCGCCGATAGGCGTAAGCCGCAATAGGCGTTAGCCGCCCCCAAGTGGCCTGAAAACTGTCACTACATCCGCTTCCTTTAACTCATACGTTGGATAGGTTTTCATGAGAAGCGGTGTTTTGTTGACAAAGACGGCGACAGACTTGGGAAAACCTTTGAAACTCAAGAGTTCGCTGACGGTCATGCCCGCATCGATTTCACACAGCTTATGATTCAGCGTAATGCTGATTCTCTTTGTCTCACCCACAGCCTGTCCCTCCTTTTTGTCACTCAAATTTGCTGTCTAAATCAGCCAGTCCAGCGACAGCTTCTTCAATGTTGCAGCTGTCGGATTGCCGGTCTGCGGATCCCAGCCCGCCATTTCATAGTACAGCTTCTTTCCGGCTTCGAAAGCGTCACGGTCGACGTGAATACCTTTTGCGGGACCATCGGCAAACGGTTCAAAGAGACGTGCCGGAAGCGTGTCCTCCGCAGCGGTAAAGCCTTCGCGGGCATTAAACTGGCGCATCATGTTGATTCGGCGCTCGCCAGCCATCATCAGCTCGTAAAGGGAGGTTTCCCAGCCAAGGCCTGCGCGGCAGAGCTCTAAAAGTTCATCCGGACCATACAGCTCCCAAGACGGACCCCAGACAAACTGGCAAAGGCTCAGGGAGTCCAGCACCGAAAAATACTTTTGAGTATCCAGCGCAAAGCGGACCTTTTCTGCGTCCAGTTCATACGGATTATCATAACCCTTCCAAATTCCAAGCTTGCCGAGGCGCTCACGCTCACGGCTGTCTGGCGGCATCACCAGGAAAACGTCATGCTCACTGGATTGGTGATCTGCGCCAAACGGGTTGACGGCGTAGACCAGGCCAACAGCTGGTTTATACTGCGGCATATGGGCGGGCAGCTCCTGCTTCTTGACAGACATGCTGAACTTTTCAGACCCGCCGCCAATTTTCTCAGCAGCCCGGGCACTGCCTTCCGCAAGCAAATCCCCCATGCCTTCGCGCAGAGCAATTTTCTTGACCAACGTATTGACTGCTGCACCGTTTCCAAACTTCAGATCCAGGCCTTCCGCTTGCTCTGAAGTCAACAGTCCTTCCTCAAAGCACTCCATGGCAAAGGAAATTGTCGCGCCACAGGAGATGGTATCCATTCCATACATATTGCAGAGCATATTGGCTTCACAAATATCTGCCAGGTCTGTGACACCACAGTAGGAGCCCAGGGCCGCACAGGTTTCATATTCAGGGCCGCCATAAACAGGATCTACCCGGCCCGGAATTTCAACCACGCGCTTGCAGCGAACCGCGCAGGCATAGCAAGTGTCACGCTCTTTTAGTACCGTCTCATACATGGTCGTGCCGGTTATATTTGTGGCACCTTCCGGGAAGTACCCTGTTTTCCAGTTTCGCGTCGGCAGGAAACCGGAGTCGCTGAAGCCTTCCAGATCGCCATCTGTGCCATTCAGACCCAGTCCAGCGACGCCTTCGTTTTCTTCAAGTCGTTTCCGGGCGCTTCGCGCCAGTGCCATGAATGCCTCTGTGTCCGCCGCGACCATCGGCCGGCCTTTTTTGACAACCATGGCTTTCAGATTCTTGGAGCCCATGACGGCGCCCATGCCATTGCGGCCGTTGGCTCTGCTGCACTTGTTGATGATGCAGGCGTACTTGACGAGATTCTCGCCTGCTGGGCCAATTTGAGCGACTTCAATATTCTTATCGCCCAGTTCATCCTGAATCGCAAGCTCCACTTCGCCGGTCACTTTCCCCCAAAGGTGTGACGCGTCCTTCAGCTCAGCTTTGTAGCCGTCAATCACGAGGTAGACCGGTTTCTGAGATTTGCCTTTAAAGACGACAGCATCCCAGCCGTTCATCTTCAGATAAGAGGCAATGAAGCCGCCGGACTGGCTGTCTCCCGCCGTACCGGTGAGGGGACTTCTGGCGGTGACGTTCATTCTGCTGATGCCGCTGATGGGCAGCCCCGTCAGCGGTGAGACGCTGAATACAAGGACATTGCCTGGATCGAGTGCTTCCGTGCCTGGTATGTAATCCTGCATCATCAGGTAGAGCCCAAGAGCTGAGCCGCCTGGATACAAACGGTAGATTTCGCCTGGAAGGGTTTTTTGATTAATGATGCCGGATGTGAGATCGATCTCCAGGATTTTAGCTTCTAGAAACATGCTTTCTCCCCCTAAATAAGGTTCCTCTAAACAAGGTTTCCCTAAATAAATATTGAGATTTGAACATTCTTATTTCATTTTATTGAATTGTTAAATATACTATAACTATCTTATCGAGAAAAGGTGATTTAATGAACCGACTTGATTCAAGCACGCCTTTAAAAGTGGCTAAAGAAATAATCGGAAGAATTGAAGACAATACTTATTCCATAGGTGACAAACTCCCGTCAGAAAGAGAGCTTGTAAAATCCATGGGGATCAGTCGCTCTTCAGTAAGAGAAGGCGTAAAGTTATTAACAACAATGGGATATGTCGAAACAAAAGATAGAAGAGGTACTTTCATTTCTTCAAAATATAAAGCGAATAATTCTGGAAGTGATAAATTCAATGACATTCTTCAGCTCGCTTCAGTATATGACCTAATGGAGGTCAGACTTAACATTGAAAGAAGTATTATTCAAATCGCGGCAAAGAGAGCTACTGCTGACGATATACAACAGATGAAATACAACATTGAACAATTAGCGAAAACAGATGATGTGAGTGTGTTATATAAAGCCGACTTAGATTTTCACTTGTCTATAGCCAAAGCCACTCATAACATTTTATATTTTGAGATCGAGAAAATTCTTCTTGAAAAAATTAACGAATCCCAAGAATACTTCTCCTCGACAAGTTTGGAAACGAAGTCTAAAACAATTGAAGTCTTCAATTTGATCGTTCAAAATATTGAAAATAAAAATATTAAGAAAGCCGTTGCGCTTTATAACGAGCACCTTGAGGATGTAGAGTCTGCTCTCGACAGGCTGTTTTCGAAAAGTATTTAATATAATCTAATGACTTAAACAATTTAAGTTTTCACATTCCACTGTTGATTACGACCCTACTATTTATACGGCTGACCAATTAGTTTTTCAAATTGGTCAGCCGTTGTTTTTTGTACGAAATTTAAAAGATCCAGTCAATTATCCTTCAACCTTTTGAATCATCACAGTAATAGTTTAGCAAGATTTACAGAGGTATTTGTTTTTCCAAGTCCTCCAAAGGTACATCTGAGCTCAAGCGGCAATTTGAGACCAATGTCGTACATGGCAGCAATAGTTTCATCCAAAGGGATCACTTTATCATAGCCTGCCAAAGCCATGTTAGCGCTCGCTATGGCATTCGAACCACCCATAATATTTTTTCCAAGGCAAGGGACTTCAACTCTATTTGCTACCGGGTCACATGCGAGTCCCGTAACATTCTGCAGAGCAATAGAAGCAGCATCCACACATTGCTCAACGGTACCTTTAAACATCTGTACCAAGCCTGCCGCTGCCATACCCGACCCTGCGCCGCATTCTACCTGGCAACCAGCGACCTCTGCTGAAAATGTAGCACCTTCTGAAATGAAAACACCAATCAAGCCTGCGGCAAGCATACCCTTAACGATCTCATCCCGTGTCATGCCCAAAGTCTTACCAACGCCCAGCAATGTACCTGGCAAGCAACCGCACGAGCCCGCTGTTGGAGCAGCTACAATGACACCCATAGAGCTTTTGACTTCCATTATCGCAGTTATAGATTTTATCACTTGATTCAATACATCTGCCGGTACTAAACTGCCACTTTTAATCCCATTTTCAATTTTATATGCTTGAGGACCAAGAATTCGGTCTGAATAAGTCGTACCTGCTAATCCTTCCTCAATAGATTTCTCCATAATATCGATCAAGTAGTTCATTTTATTAATTACCTCTTGATCATTTGTATTACCTCTTATGCTTTCATACAGTACAGCCATTTCCCACATTTCTTTCTTATCCTTTATTGCCAATTCTAAAAGGTCTGTTGCTGTCAAAAAAGGAACTTTGCAGTTTGCGCTTGATAGTGTAGGCAGAATAGGTTTTAGGACGATCATATCAACAATCTGTGACAGACTTTTCAGTTCTTCCAATTGTCTGACATCAACCTGTAAGCTTGTTTTAATATTGATGAGGCTTTGATTGAGTCCGATGACGCTAACTAGATCTTCATAATCACCAATAATTTTTTTAACGTTTTCAAGTATTCTTTCAAATTTTGAATCAACTTCGTCAATTAACAATACTATTTCAAAAAAATCTCCACATATGGATATTTTAAATCCGTCAAGTTTGACTACTTCTATCATTCCACCACCGACTGAAATGGCTTCCCATTCATGAAAATTTCCCTCTTGGTCATAAACTTCGATACGATAATTATTTGGATGCTCAGCACCGTAATCTGAAATTATATATTGAATGTCGATTCCGCGTCTTTTTGCAATTTCACACGCATCCTTTACCAAATTATCAGTAAGTTCTATCCCGAGAATACCACTTGCAAATCCAATGTCAGAGCCGTGTCCATGGTAAGACTCCGCTAATGAACCATTAACATCAAACTCCACAACAATTCTTTTGGGTTCAGAGTCTAAAGACTGTCTGATTATCGAGCCAATTCTCGCAGCACCAGCAACATGAGAACTTGATGGCCCTCTCATAACAGGACCAATAACATCATTAAATATACTAGCTGGAAGTTTTTGCATAATTTCCTCCTTGATATTATTTATTAAGTTCGTAGGTGATGCCTGCGAGTTATTTCCAATAGAAAGGTTTATCATTACGAAGGTGCTTATAAAACCGCACCTCCGTAATGATGAAGTATAACATTTGATGTAGAGCAAACGTTTTGATATTAAGCCATTTATATCTTTATTATCAAGTCTTACATAATTAATTCGATTTGGCTAAGCATTATTCGCCAAGTTAAAACTGATTTTTACTTGATTCAACAAACAACTATGCATTTATTTCCATTTGTCTTGATCTAGAGCGCCTTCACTTTTTGCTACTATACAAGTTCCAACCATGTCTCCCGTGACGTTAACTGCGGTTCTTCCCATATCGAGTATAACGTCAATGCCAAGAATTAAGGCGAAAACAGCACCAACGACGGTTCCTGTTTCAACATTTAACCCAACCATATTCATAACCGCTAACAATATAACTGGTCCCGAGCCCGAAATACCCGCTGTTCCCATAGTGCCGACTGTTACGACGAAAATGACAACTAATTGCTGAGCAATTGACAGATGGATTCCCGCTGCAAAGGCTGCGGTAAAAACGGCGATGATTTGATAATAGGCTTCGCCATCCAGATTAACTTGTGATCCAAGAGGAAGAGTAAAACCACCAATACTTCTAGGTATACCTAATTTCTCTTCCGAAACCCTTAATGTCAATGGAAGTGTCGCACCGCTGCTTCGTGTTGCAAACGCCATCAAGGTGGCTTCTTTTGCTCTTGACATGAACTTCCAGAAACTCAATCCATTAAGCGTCAGGAAGCCACCATAAACAAAGAATAATTGAATGGCATAGCCAAGATAGCATAAACCTATTACCATTGCGGCAGAAGTTATTAGTTTTGTACCTTGTTCTGCGAAAACAATAGAAATTAAAGCAAAGATACCAATTGGGGTATACTGAAGAACTGCGTTAGTAATGGCAAACATGATTTCTGCGCCACCCTCGCAGAATTTATAAACAGTGATGACTGCTTCGCTGATTCTTGAATCCTTGTGATCTCTAAGAAAAGAAACCGCAAGACCAAAGAAAAGTGCGAATACCAACACTTGCAAATAGGCGCCATTTGTAAATGAGGCAGCGACATTCTCAGGAACCATGTTCAAAATGACCGAACCTATTGAAGGACTGTTGACTGTTGCACTTTCAACGGCGGCAGTCCCACTAAAAGTTAGATTCCGACCTGGTTTAAAAATGTTTGAAATTACTAGACCAGCACCAGCAGCAAATAAGGTGGTGCCAAAATAATACAGTAGAATTTTTCCTGCAACTCTACCAATTTTCGAGGCAGGCATACTTCCAACGCCCATAACAATCGCGAAAAAAATTAGAGGCAGTATTATCATCTTTAAAAGTCGCAACATCAAATCACCCAGCGGCGCAAGTACTGCTATTGAAGGACCTACGACTAGACCGGTTATCGAACCAAGAACGAGGGCAGTCAAAATTCTCCATACGAGCGGAATCCCGAAATACCAACCAAGAACTTTTTTTCTTTTCTTTTCCGGTTCAATATTATTGTTCTTTTTAACCGATTCCATAATGCACCCTCCTATACTTTTGTGTGTAGTCACGGATTATTATAAAATTCAAATGATTACCTCGGAAAATTTGGCTTTATATAATACCTACATTCATCAAAACCTTTTTCAGTGCATCAGTCTCAGTCTCGTTCAAAGGTAAGTGAGGCAACCTGGCTGGCCCTACTTTTCTCCCTATTAATTCCATGCTAACTTTAACACTCTGGATTGCTTTGGGACCATTTTCAAGTAGATCAAGCAGTGGAAACAACTTAAGGAATAACGTCTTAGCTTCATCAAGATTATTATCCTGAACCAGCGTGAAAAGTTCTTGGGCTTGTTTCGGGATAATGTTCGCGCATACAGAGATCCAGCCTACTGCACCCAATAAATAATTCTCATAGATGAGGTCTTCTCCGCCACAAAATATATTAATACTTCCATTCGTTAGACGCTTTATATCCGAAATACGTCTTAAATCCCCTGAAGCGTCTTTCACATACTTAACGTTTTGAATAGTTGATAATCTTGCAATCATTTCTGGTTTAAGATCAACACCAGAATGCGCTGGATTGTTATAAACCATTATTGGGATGTTGGTCGCATCCGATATTGCTTTATAATGCTCAAATATTTCATCTTCAGTAGGTCTGCAGTAATAAGGATTAATAATCATGACCGCATCTGCGCCAATCTCTTCGGCATGCTTTGTGTAAAATATCGCTTCTCTTGTGGTTTCAGCAGCTGTTCCAACAATACACTTTATTCGTCCTTTTGCTTGTGTTACAGCAGTCTCTGCTAGTAAAAGTCTTTCTTCCTTGGACAAGCTTGCAAACTCACCAGTTCCTCCGCAAACACAGACACCTGGTGCACCCTCTTCAATATACCAATCCAGGTTATTTTTAAAGCTTTCAATGTCTAATTCCTGATTTTCAAGCATTGGCGTTACCATCACTACGAATGAACCTTTCAACATCTCACTATGTACCTCCTTATTGTGCATTTCTAAAAATTTGATACTCCCCCATTCAAGTTGTCATTTTGAAAGCCACTATGAACTTGCTTGAGCAATTAATCAAATCTGGTCTGACCAGTTTTGATGTTTTCATGATATATTATTTCTCTCAATAAATCTATATATTTTTTTAAAATATTAAAAATGCCGTTTCCGTACCTGGCACGATTCTCGGAACACTGACGTTCAAATATTTTGAAAAGATTGATAATGCTAATTTTCATCAAAAAAACTTCACAACCTTCATTCTGCGTGCCAGGTACAGTTTTACACAGGACTGAAAAAAGCAGGGCGCGCACGCTTTTCTAACTTCTATCGCGCGAGAGTCACAATCCCTCGGATGCTTCTTACGCTCACACCTTTTTTCACCTACACCATCTTTGAATCTTTCATCCCTCCACTACCCCAAATCAAGCAAATCTCCGCTCAGCGGCATCCTTCGTGAATAGCCTCCCAACAGGCCTCCGCCTGTTGGGTTTTTCTGTCCTACGGACAGAAAAAGGCAGGGTCCAAAGGACCCTGCCAGGCTATTCCCACTCTATAGTCCCCGCCGGTTTTGGCGTCAGGTCATAGAGCACTCTGTTAACACCCTTCACCTCATGGGTGATACGGTGTGTTATTATTTCCAGCACTTCATATGGGACGCGTTCAACAGTGGCAGTCATTGCATCCACAGTGTTTACCGCACGCAGCACCACCGGCCACTCAAAGCTGCGTTTGTGATCGCGCACGCCCACGGACTTTACATCCGGCACCACCGTAAAATACTGCCAAACTTTTCCCTCAAGGCCCGCCTTCGCAAACTCCTCTCGAAGAATCGCATCCGTCTCGCGCACCGCCTCCAAACGGTCACGCGTAATAGCGCCTATACATCGAACGCCAAGGCCTGGACCCGGGAACGGCTGGCGGAATACCATACTGCGCGGCAGCCCCAGTGCCAAGCCACACGCCCTCACTTCATCCTTAAACAGCATCTTCAGCGGCTCTACTAAATCAAATTCCAGATCCTCTGGCAGTCCGCCCACGTTATGGTGACTCTTGACTGCCTTTACGGTTTTCGTGCCGGACTCAATAATATCCGGATAAATGGTGCCTTGAGCCAGGAACTTGACATCCTCAAGCTTTCCAGCTTCATCCTCGAAGACGCGGATGAACTCAGCGCCTATGATCATGCGCTTCTTCTCCGGATCCGATACCCCAGCCAGCTTGTCGAGGAAGCGATCCACCGCATCCACATAAACCAGATTAGCGCCCATCTCTTCCCGGAACACATGAACCACTTCCTCCGGCTCGCCCTTTCGAAGGAGGCCATGATTCACGTGGACGCAGGTCAGCTGCTTGCCTATGGCTTTGATCAAAAGCGCCGCCACGACAGATGAATCCACCCCGCCGGAAAGCGCGAGGAGAACTTTGCCATCACCTACCTGAGCTTTGATCTGAGCGACTTGCTCAGCAATGAAGTTCTCCATATTCCAGTTGGCTTGTGCCTTGCACGCCCCAAAGATAAAAGCCTGCAGTTTTTCAAGCCGCACCTCGACCTCTTCCGGCCACGGCGCGCTGCCGTTATGATCCACGGACAAAACCGGAACGCCCGCCTTCATGAGGGCTTCGGAAGCCTGAATGACAACCCCATCCACAACACGATTCTGTCCGCCATTTAGGATGATGCCTTTAATATTGGTGATTTTCGAGAGCTCGTCCTCGGTCATGTCGTGATGATGGATTTCTGTAAAGACGCCCATCTCTCTGATTTCTCTTGCAATGTAAGTATTTCTGGTGCTGCCCATATCAATAATCAATATTTTGTCCTGTTCCATAAAGTCCCTCCTGGTTAGTCTTGGAATGGTATTATTGGGTTCATTTTACCACAACACCAGGGTATCCAACATTAATACTCTAAGGAGATTCAAATTATTAGCTCCAAAGACGAATACTGCCGATGGTCGACCATCGGCAGAGTACTGGTTCTTACTGAATCTCATCAGTACCCTTCCAGATCCAAAAAAAAGAAGATGACCCCTGCGTTTAAAGAGACCATCTTCCGAATAGATTTTTATAGTTTTTGTGCTTAAGATAATCCCCAAATTGAAAAGCTATTTGACGCCACCCATGGTTAACCCTTGAACAAAATGCTTACGAATAGTCAACGATAGCAGGAAGACAGGAATCATGACCAACAAACCAACGGCTGACATGTATTCCCAGATGACGCCTCTTGGCCCCAAGGTATTCATTAAGCCAATCGTCAGCGTCATTGAAGATGTTGTTCTAGAAAGGATCATGGCATAAAGGAATTCATTCCACGCACCGACAAACACAAAGCCGGCGGTGGTAATGGCTCCGGGAGCAATAAGAGGAAAAACAACGTGTCTTAACATTTGCAGCTGAGTACAGCCATCGATCAATGCCGCTTCCTCAATTTCTTTTGGAAGGGCGTCTACAAAGCCCTTAAGCAGCCATATGGCGTACGGCAAAGCGACCGACAAGTTAACTGTAATCAGCGCAGCCTTTGTATCCAGCATGCCTAAATTTCTGAACAGCATATAAAACGGCATGACTATGACTACCGCTGGAATAAACTGTGTCATGAGGATATAGACCAGCAAACTGTTGCTGCCTTTGAATTTGTAACGTGAAAACACGTAGGACGCCATGACCGCCAAAGGGATTGCGATGCCCACGGTAGCGAAGGAAATTATTATACTGTTTCGAAAGAGTGGCCCCACGCTATAAGGCGGAGCAATTATTGTTCTGAAATTGTCGAGCGTCGGTTTAAACAAGAGACTTGTCGAATAAGCATCAGTGGAGCTTTTGAATGCTGTCAAAATAATCCAGACGATCGGAAATAGAACAAACAAAAGTACCAAGATCTGAAGCATTTTTTCCAATATTATTAGCACATAATTTTTGACAGAAATCCGAGACTTTGTCTTATTCATCGTTCTAACCTTCATTATCATATTTTGCGGCGCTTCCATAACTACGCCTCCTTACCATTAAGAGTACGGACATATATTGACGCAATGATTGTCATCACAATTACCAGAGTCGTAGCCAAAGCGCCTGCATATCCCATATCCATAAAGCGAAATCCTGTCTGATAAATGAAGTAGTTAATTACTTGTGTCGATGAGCCAGGTCCGCCACCTGTCATAGTTACAACTTGATCAAACATTTTAAGTGAAAAAATGGTTCTGAGTAACGTGACTACCAAAATGACCGGCTTAAGTAAAGGTAATGTAATATGTATAAAGAGCTGAAAATTATTGGTTCCATCAAGTTTTGCTGCTTCAAATATTGAAGGTGAAATCGAGCCCAGAGCACCAAGAAACATTAAAGCAACGAGAGGTGCCCATCCCCAAACTTCGGACATTGCCAGCCAAAACAGTGCCCAGAAGGGATGATTTAACCAAACCACATTTTCTAAGAACGGGAATATATATTTTATTGATCTGTCCAGAATGCCAAATGAAGGGTTAAGCATGAATTTAAACGTAAAGCCTTTGAGTGCAGGGCTTACTGCAAACGGAAAGATTAAAAACATTTTAATGACCGTATTCAATTTCCCGGATTTTTGAAGCAGCATTGCGATCCCGAGACCTATTCCAACTGACATGGAAACTGAAATCACAGTATATAGGGCAGTTGTACCAACGACCTCTTGAAATTTAGGATCTGCAAATCCACGGACAAAGTTTTCAAAGCCCACAAATCCAAGTGGTGCCGGCGATTCCCAAACCATCCATCTTTGGAAGCCCAACCAAAATGAATAGAGTATTGGATAAGTCGAGGTCAGTATGATTACTATCAATGCAGGCAGCAAAATCAGATATTTCTTAATCGCTTTTGGTCGAAGCTCGCTCACTTATGTACCCCCAATCAGAGATGCCTTGGTGCCAGAGTCCAAATGTTGGACGTTTTTATGTTCTCTGTCAGTCATAATTTCAAAGGTTATTTCAGTGAAGCACGAATCCGTGCTTCACTGAAATTTTTGAATGTGACTTATTTCTTATAGTAACCCGCGCGCTCCATAATACCTTTTACTTCTTCCGCAGCGTTATCAAGCGATGCTTGAACCGGCTCACCGGAAGCCATTTTGTTCATGGCGACTTCCAAAACACCTTGAACCTGCAGCCACATAGGCGTAATAGGCAGTGCTCTGGATGACTTCAATACTTCATAAGTGACTTTTTGCAGATCATCATGAAGTGCGTTGATATCCGGATCAAGCAGATTTGATGAGTGCATAGTCACAACAGTGCTGGTTTCAGGGCTGGATTTGTCCATAACCAGACGTTTTTCAACTTCAGCATTGTTCATGAACTTCATATATTCCCAAGCCGCGTCTTTATGTTTGGAGTCTTTTGAAATACTGACTGCAAAGTTTGTAGCATAGTTGACGGATTCCTTTTGACCTGGATAGACAGGTGCCGGAGCCATAGCGATGTTTCCAAGGACGCCTTCAACAGCTTGTGTAGGGTCAGTCATGCTCTCATAACGCCAAGACCAAGTCACGTTCATTGCACTTCTTCCTTGAAGCAGTTCAGTGACTGTTTCTCCCTCGGTCCAAGTAACGGCACCTTCAGGTACGATTTTATCCTTGAGTAAGAAATCAATATAGTCTTGGGTCGCCTCTACGCCTTCAGGGCTGTTAAAGATAGGTTCCCAATTCTCATTGAAGATATCGCCGCCTTTGCCCCACAGCATGCCATACCAAACCATGAGGTTCTGTCCATTACTAATGGTATAAGGAAGCGCTGTGCCTTTGAATCCTTTTGCTTCTTCAACTGCTTTGGAAACCGTGACAAAATCATCCCAAGTCGCAGGTGGTTGAAGTCCAAGCTCATCGAAGATCGCTTTATTATAGAACAGAATCAGTCCGTTGCCACGGTGAGGCATACCGTAAATATTATCTGTTCCGATCTTGACCGTTTGAAGGAAACCTTCCGGATAATCGCTCATATCAATATTGTCTCTAGCAATATAGTCATCTAAAGGCAGGAGATAGTTTTGTGCGCCTGCACCCCATGCATCAATCCAGACCAGCTGATCATATGTACCTGCACCTGCAGTGGCTTCAGTCATAAAAGTTTGTTGGAAAGCATCCCAAGCCACATAATCCCAAACTACGTTAATTCCTGTTAATTCTGTGAATTCAGCCGTCATATTCTTAATCGCTAAAAATTGAGGAACAGTACCAGCAGTACTTAGGATTTTGATAGTTTCGCCATCAAAAGGCTTTCCTGCAAGCAAATTGTATTCAATGTACTCTAATTCTTTTTCTGCAGCGACTTCAGGTGCGACTTGCGAACTACAACCAGTTAGAACTAAACTTAGAATGATAAAGATGACTAACAACTTTTTCGACATTACTTTTCCCCTCCTATGATCATTCTCTTGCCCCTAAATAAAAACTGCTTCTCCACCTCTCTTCTAACCTGAATTGGATTCAGTTACTTTTTTGCGTCATTTCCTTCTAACTTTAGAATTTATGAACTGCCAAAGAATCGAATCTTGGGATCCCCTGATCCAATTCTCTGCGGTGGATTAATCAAGAAAAACTATGGTTTAGCCCGACTATCGCAGGCTGATGTTTTCTTCAGTTTCAATATCAAAAACATGACATTTTGACATATCAAAAGCTAACTCACAAGGTTCTCCATAGGAAGCATTAAATGCACTTGTCAATTTTGCGAGAACCTTTTTATCGTTGATCCTCAGACTGACAAAAGTTTCGGAACCCATTGGTTCAGTCACTTCAACCCGAGCCATGACCTTATTGTTCAAAGAATGGGTCTTATCTCTGGAGGCCTCGTAAATGTCCTCAGGACGGATGCCCAAAATGACTTTCTTGTTTGAAAAAGATTTCATCCTTTCGGTCACTTTATCTTGATCCAGTACAAGTTTAAACGCGTCAATATTGAGACTCCATTCACCTTTGTCAAAGACTAAGAGACTTTCTACAAAGTTCATATGCGGCGAACCAATAAAGCCAGCAACAAATTTATTGACCGGTCGGCTATACAGTTCCAGCGGTGTATCCACCTGCTGAAATATGCCATCTTTCATAACCGCAAGGCGGTCCCCCATTGTCATAGCTTCCGTCTGATCATGGGTGACATAAATCATGGTTGCTTTCAAACGCTCGTGCAGCATCTTGATCTCTGTTCTCATCTGAACTCTGAGCTTCGCGTCCAAATTTGACAAAGGCTCATCCATTAGGAATACCTTTGGTTCACGGACAATTGCCCGGCCCAGCGCGACCCTTTGTCTTTGTCCGCCTGAAAGTTGAGCTGGCTTACGATTCAAATACTCCTCAATGGAGAGCATTTTAGCAGCAGCTTTGACTCTTTCATCAATTTCAGCTTTAGAATATTTACGCAATTTCAACGCAAACGCCAAGTTATCATAAATCTTCATATGTGGATATAAGGCGTAATTTTGGAACACCATAGCTATATCGCGATCCTTTGGCTGAACATCATTGACGATTCGGCCGTCTATGTAAATATTGCCTTCTGAAATTTCCTCAAGTCCGGCTATCATGCGAAGCGTTGTAGATTTGCCACATCCGGATGGACCTACTAATATTAGAAACTCTTTGTTCTTAATCTCCAATGATTGGTTATCAACAACCAGGGTGTCACCATAGGCCTTGCTAATATTTTCCAAAACCACATTTGCCATTTTTATTGATACCTCCTAAGCTCAAATCACTCTTTCGAAAAAAGTACGAGTAGAGAACGGAATGCATGCGTATTCTTGTTTGAGTCAAAAAAAACAATAATGCCCAATTAAAACAAATGATCCCTTCACACATATCAAAAGCGTTCGTTCAATGTCAAATCTCTAAGTGAAATTTCGATCCTTCACGCTGAATCACTTAATCTGATGCCATATTTCACTGTGATCAGAGCAATATGCAATATAATTTCGGTATTTCGCTAAAAATGGACAGGTTATCAGTTGCGTGTTTCCAATATTTAATAGAAATGTTTAATTTGTATTAATGCAGCGACTCTTTTGAATACGTATTCTCAATCGTTATTATAACGCTTTTACGTGTTTGAATCAACATAATTATTACAATTTTCAGATAATTCAAACCGGTATAAATGGTTTAATCTTAGAAAGTTGAGTAGAAAGTTGAGTAGAAATTCGAGTATAAATCAGGCCTGAAAGCAGGTTTCGCCGTATATGGATTATTCTCAAAAATTGTTCTCTTTGCCAAGGCAAGGTCAATTTTTGAAATATACATTCTCTCATAATCACACTCAATATCTCCACCATAACAGCTGCTATACGCAATTGTGTCGTTGCTGACAACTTGTGGCCCCAGAAGTATACTGCCGCCGCCAAAAGTATTTTTAAGATCCAGTCCTACCAGATTGGAGCTTGCAATAAAAATATGGTTCATTAAGACACCACTTTTTAAGTAAGTTAAATAGCCCTCTTGGAGCGCGTCTTCCACAACGGTTTCCCTGATCACAGCAGTGAGATTCAAATATAGCCTGCAGCCTTTCCAGGCATAATACCGCATAAGTTCCGGAAAATGATAAGTATCGTAACATATACCAATACCAATCGGTCCCCATGGTGTATTAAACATAAAAGGTTTGTCACCTTGAACACACCATTTGTTTTCCTTGTCATAAGGATGAATTTTCCTATATACGCCAATAAATCCTTCCGGCCCCGCGACAGCAGCAGAATTGAAGATATGACCGCCTTCGATCTCCCGTTCCGGCATGCCAAACACCGCATAGAGTTTATGCTGTTTTGTCAGTTCGGAAATATAATCCGTAGCCTCCCCGGGAATGGTCTCTGCCAACTCAAGTTTGTTCTCATTCTTGACCGAGTCGTCAATATAGTAATCATAGCCTGTTAAGCTCATTTCGGGGAATAAGATCAGGTTCGCGCCTTGATGTGCCGCTTCCTCAACAAATTCTCCAATTCTCTTGAGATTAGTTGCTTTATCACCGGATTTTACACTGAAGTTGACAATGGCAATACTCATTTCCTGGCTGAGCTGTGTCATATTTTTCTCCTTTGACCTTCAGAGATGAATCATTGGATTACTTTTCGGATTCTATGTAAAAAATGGACGGCTTGACGTTCGTCATGTTCTATTTGCTTGTTGAAACAAATGAGTGACATTTACAATGAATGAACGCCTAAGCCGTCTGAAGGGATTGACTATTAAATTGCATTAATTTATGACATAGATTCTAATAACCGTTTGATTTAATTCGTACTGCCCTGAGACAGAAACTTCTTGTATCCAAGCAGTCCCCACTCCTCGGTGATTTTCCATACACCATCGATCTTCTTGACGGTGCATTCGCACATATTCATGATATTATCCTGGCTGAGCTTTTTCCCGTTTGCTGGTCCATATTGACATGGCCCGGTAAAAGTTCCCTCAGGGTAAGTCATTTGAATGAACTTGAACTCATCATCACTCACCTTGGAAGCATGAATCCCGGAGAAATTGATCCTCATATCCGGCAAAGTATACAGGCGCTCCAGAGTATGGTGAACGACAGCATCAATCCCAGCTATATTTACACCATTTTCACCGTGAATGACTGTTTCATCCGTGTAATGATCATAGATCAACCCGACCAATTTATAATCCCAAATACATTTGGTGTATGCCACAAAAAATTCTTCCACATCCGCGGGTGTTTGCAGATCCGCACGTTTGACTATATTCAGAAGTCTTTGAAATTCTTCATTATTTCTCTTAGGCAACATATCCCGGCCCCCCATTCGATAAAAGTCTTCTTTCCATCCCTTGATGACAGGTTATGACGTTTAAAGGCACTAAGCTTCGTTTTTCAGCAACTTCTCAATGACTTCCTCGCTGCGAAGCGACACCTCTTCCGTTACCTTCCACCTCGTATTGACTTTATGAAATTGGTAGACCGTTTGCCCCATAGAATTGCTCTCGTTTAGCTTATTCCCCGTAGGTGGTCCATATTGGCTGGTTCCGGAGTTCGTACCTTCAGCATAGGAACGCTGGTAGACAGCATAACCGCCGTCATCCAGGGCTCTGCCAAAGCTTTCTGTAATATGGACCCTCAAATTTGGAAACGCTGCTTGCATGGCCAAAAATTCAAGAACAACACTGTCAGGGCCCGTGATCTTTTTACCATAAGCACCCTTATACACTACATTTTCATCATAGTAGTCATAGATCAGCCCGAGTTGATTGTGGTTCCAAATGATTTTTGTCAGTGCGTCAGCAAATGCCACGGCCTCTTCAGTTGTGCTGATCTCAGATTTTTCAAGTACGCTTTCGATCTCTTTTCTTTCCAATACCATACTTGTGCATTGATCCATGCGGCACAGCCTCCTTGTACGTTTGATGAATTTAAGCTAAGTCTGAAACCACTCGACTGCCGTTACTTCATCTTTCTCAGACGAATGGCGGCTGATTCTGCATGAGCAGCCATACCTTCGATAGTAGACTGATTCACCGTAATTTCAGCAAGCAGCTTCATTCCGTCCTGAGATACCCACTGATGAGTCAGCCATTTGAGGAAAGTGCCCACCCATACGCCACCAGTATAACGTGCTGCTCTCGCAGTTGGCAATGTATGGTTTGTCCCGGCAACTTTATCTGCGAACACTTCAGCGGTTTCTACACCAAGAAATGCAGCGCCGTAGTTCGTGAGTTTTGGCAACAACACTTTAGGATATTTCGTGTGAATTTCAAGGTGCTCTGGCGCCCAGTCGTTTGCAACATGCGCAGCTTCGTTCAGATCAGAGACAACTACGACCTCTCCCTGATTTTCCCATGCAACTCTGGCCACATCTGCAGTTGACAATACACTTAATTGTTTTTCAACCTCTGCGATTGTCTCAACTGCCAATTGTCGTGACGTTGTAGCAAGTAAGCATCTCGCGTTTGGATCATGCTCGAGTTGCCCAAGAAGATCCGCAGCTATGATATCGGCTTCACCCGTTTCATCTGCAATAATCAGGATTTCACTCGGTCCGGCTTGTAAGTCGAGCCCAACGATCCCATTAACCTGTCTCTTCGCTTCGGTTACCCACTTGTTTCCCGGTCCCGCAATGATGTCTACCGGCTTAATCGTTTCTGTACCATAAGCCATGGCTGCAACTGCCTGGACGCCGCCTATGCAGTAAACGTCATCTACGCCTGATTCCTGAGCCGCATAAAGGACAGCAGGATGAACTTTTCCATCGCTTCTTGGAGGTGTACAGGCAATGACGCGTTTGGATCCGGCAACTTTTGCCGGTACGATCAGCATTTGCGCTGCAGACAAAATTGGATAACGGCCACCCGGCACGTATGTACCAACATTTTCAACAGGGATTAATCTATGTCCGAGGTGAATACCCGGGTAAATTTCTGCTTCAAATTCTGACAGCGACTCCCGCTGCGCTTTCGCGAAATTTCTGATTTGGTTGATCCCAAAATTAATATCTTCTTTTAGTGTCAGCGGAACTTCTTTTCTGGCGTTGTAAAACTCTTCTTCCGTTACTTTGAGGGCTCTGCGATCTATCTTATCAAATTTCTTCGCTAATTCGTAAACAGCTTGATCTCCGCCGACTTTTACCTGCTGGATCAAATCCGCAACGGTTACTCTAAGTTCACTGAGGTCCTCTGCTTTAGCTGGCTTTGCTTCTTTCAAATACTCATATGCCATTTTGACTAGCCTCCTCAAAATTGTCAAAATATAACTGTGATTTTAAGATGCCTGACCTTGGTTGCTTCAATACCGCATTTAACTCGGTCTATTTAACCGGAGGTACAACTCCGACAGGATATCTGAGCTTGACGTCTTCAATAATCTTGCTAATGTAGTCGACAGCCTGAGTGACAATTTGTTCGCCTTTTTCTGTTGTCGCTCTCGTTGCCCAGCCTATAACACCAGTTTCCAATTCCTTGTATTCAGGTCTGGCCATTGTGCCTTCAAAATAGAACATTTGACCAGGTTTTGGTGACATGCCAGGCAGACTTACGAATTCTCTGCTGACTAACGGCTCTCCGCCATCATCTACGGCCTTGCTCATATCAACATATTCAGGATACATATATAATGCCAGGGAGGTCTCCGCTTCATCCGCATGAACCATTGGGGTAGAAAGTACGGTTTGATTGTCTCTCAGCAGATCATACCAGTGACAAGATAAGGTGAAGAAACCTTCCAAACCTAATTTATGTACAGCAACCATCGTTGTCGAAAGTTGTCCGTGTGCAGATAATATAAAGAATTTTTTGTAGCCCGTAAATGACGCAGCTCGAATAATATCACAGAGTAAACCAATATGAGTTTCATAAGAAAGCGGGAGGTTTCCCGGCATATACCAGTGATGATAAGGGTGTGCACCATATTGCATTAGCGGCAGCAGCATTGCGCCTGTCTTTTCAGCGATCCGTTCTGCTAAGCCTTTGGCATTGTAGGCATCGCTGCCGCATGGACAATGAGGTCCATGCTGCTCAATGGCTCCAATAGGTAATATTGCAATATCACATTCTTTGACATCTGCCAAAATTTCATCTTTTGATAATTGGTCCCACCACAAATACTTTCTCTTCAACATGTCATTTCTCCTTTTTCATAATTTTTATGGATTGATAATGTTACAGCCTCTCGTCCGTTTGAATATTCTGACAATTTAAGTTTTGATGGGGCATCCCCTAAGATAGATGAAACAAACTGATTATAGTTCAAAAGCTAAGCAAAACTGGGTTAAAAAAAGAACTTCGAGTATAATTTTTCGTCTTTTTCAAATTCGTGAATACGCATTCATGTTTTACTCTATTATTACTCCTTAAAATAAACGGTGTCAAGTTGTTTTTAAGTTCATAATGGGATTTGCGGTGCATTTTCCTATGATGACTATTAGCTTTTAAAAAGTAACATCGCCCTGCAGATCAATAATCACTCCAAAAAATTAAACTACCCGCAAGACGGGTAGTCAAATTAACTGGATCTATTGAATTTAAATTATAGGTTCTTCACTGTTGAACGTTTAACAAGCTTGCCCTGAAATAGTTTCAATTCCGGATCCGAATCTCGGTTTTCAATACTGCGAAGCAGCATTTCAATTCCAGTATCCACCATTTCATCAAACGGCTGCCTGACTGTAGTCAGATCATAAGGCGGCCAAGATGCTACAGCGACGTCATCATAGCCCACAACCGAAACATCCTCAGGCACCCTCAATCCTAAATCATGGCGAGCTGCGTCCATGACGCCAAGCGCCAATACATCACCTGCACAGAAAATCGCATCCGGTCTGTCCGGCAATTGGAGCAACCGTATGCCAGCACTTCTTCCCGCATCATAAAAGTATTCTCCGGCGTAATCAATAATAAAATCCTCAATACCCCGTTCTCTAATCCGATCACCAAAACCTTTCAAGCGATCCACCGTGGTCGTCACCATTTCTCCGCCACCTAGAAAAGCGAGTCGTTTATGTCCGGTATCCAGTAAGCAATTGGCTACCATACGTCCGCCTTCTACATTATCAGAACTGACCGCATTTACTTGGGTCCCCAGGATGTAACGATTGAATAAGAGCACTTTGGTCCCTTGTCTGGCACAAACATCTGCCATTTTTGAAGAGAGGGTCGCCGCTGTTATAATCAGACCGTCTACCTGATACTGGAGGACTCTGAAAATAACATCATCCAACTCCTGGTCAGGCTCAACGTTAAACAAGAGCACCTGTTTGCCTGCCTTTTGTAATTTTCTTGAGATTAGGTCCAGTGTTGGGAGAAAGAAACCTTTGCTCAACTGCGTGACGATCCCAATTATGTCCGTTCTTTGAGAGGTAAGACTGCGAGCGATTGCATTTGGCTTATAGCCGAGTTCAAGAACAGCCGCCAAAACTTTCTCACAGGTTTCCGGCGCCACCTTGGTATCAGATGAAAAGACACGGGAAACCGTTGGCTGAGAAACACCCGCTAGACGCGCCACATCTTTTGCAGTAATTCTGCGTTCCTCAATTTTTTTATTAGCCATGCCAGCGCCCCCAAAATAAGTATACGTATTCTCAACTAATCAAAAATAAATGTGCCATCATCATTTCAATTCCTGACACCATCTTATCTCATTTATAAAATTAAATAAATCACTTAAATTTTAGCATGATCTGAAATAATCTGACTTGTTTTTACCCTTTAAAAATTTCATTACTCAATATTATCTCCGAATTATATAATTATGTCTCTGCTCGGTCAAACACTTTTATAATGTCCACAGTTTCAGCCCAACCTCCAAGCCGAATAATTCAAAACAGAAGACGTATTTTATTTAATTTGTTAAAAATAATACAAAAAATCAAACGAATTTTCTACAACAAAAATTTAACAATCAATATAATTAAACTAAATCAAACCTAAGAGGTGGCGCATTATGAACATGACAAATTGGTTCTCTGAAATAATTAAATCACCAACGAAGAAGGCTATGCCAGTCTTGTCATTTCCTTCGATCCAACTGCTGGATATAAGTGTTGTTGAGCTTATTTCTGACAGTAAGCAGCAGGCAAAAGGCATGAAACTGATCTCAGAAAAAGTGAACTCAGCCGCTGCGGTAAGTATGATGGATTTATCCGTGGAAGCTGAGTCCTTCGGTTCAAAAATTAAATTTTGCGATGACGAAGTGCCTACTGTAATTGGGAAAATAATATCAACTATTGAAGAAGCAGAAGCACTAAATATTCCCGAAGTGGGCAGCGGCAGAACTGGCATTTACATTGAAGCGATCCGGTTGGCGGCGCAGTCCATCAATGACAAGCCTGTGTTCGGCGGCGTAATCGGTCCATTTTCACTGGCTGGACGACTAATGGATGTCTCAGAAGCAATGATTTATTGTTATGAAGATCCAGACATGGTCCACCTGGTCCTTGAAAAAGTGACAGACTTTCTGATTGAATACAGTAAAGCCTACAAAGCCGCAGGCGCTGACGGCATAGTTATGGCAGAACCGCTTGCCGGTCTGTTGTCACCGGGATTAGTTGAAGAATTTTCATCCTCCTACGTCAAGAAAATTGTAAACGCTGTCCAGGATGAGAATTTTGCGATCATCTACCACAACTGCGGCAACGCGACCATTCCAAGCATAAATTCTATTTTGGGAACCAACGCTGCCGCATTCCACTTTGGAGATGCCATCGATATGCGTGAAATGATGAAGTATATTCCTGAGAATGTCGTCGCAATGGGCAACATCTCACCTTCTGAACAGTTTAGAAACGGAACGGTTGAATCTATAACAGCCGAAACGCTTAGTCTGCTGAAGGACTGCGCAAAATATCCCAATTTCGTTATTTCTTCCGGTTGCGATATCCCGCCGCTGTCAAATTGGGACAACATCCTGGCGTTTTTTGATGCAGTGGATGACTACTATAAAACCATCTGATGCATTGCCTCCAGACGAATCTTTGTTAAAAACAATCCAATAATCACTTTAATCTCCTATGAACCTTGCAGCGAAAAATTCTCGCTGTAAGATAATAATGTCTACACGTTGCATAAACGACCATCGGCACACCCTAATCCTTAAAAGGACGAAATCCCTAAAAGGACTCAAGGCGCTGCCGATGGTCGTTAAAGTTTCATAGTGTCTTTTATTACTCACTTGCCCGACCATACTTCTCTTCCAAAAAATCAATACTGACCCGCATTAACCTCTTCAGCGCCTCTTGGTCAATGTCCGACAGCTTTTTGATATAGATGCAGGCCTTCCCGACCTTATACTTGCCCAGGTCCTTCAGCAAATACTCATGTTCCGGGTTTCCCGTATACACGTAAAGCGAAATTGCCGCTTTTCGCGGTGAAAATCCAATTAAAGGCCAATCCCCTTCTTGCTTGCTCCGCTCCGACTTATAGTGATACATACCGAACCCAATCATAGTAGGCCCCCACATCTTTGGCGGGTGCCCTGTAAAGTCCTGCATCAGCTTCACAAGCTCAAGACTGTCCTGACGCTTTTGATCCGTAGTCGCGAAGGTATTGATGAATTCAAAGACATCTTGATCGTGCTGTTTGGTCTTTATTTCCGACATAGGAATGCCTCCTGCCGTTTGTTTGTAAGTGTAGGATCCCAACAGTTGGACAAAGCATAGATGATTTCTGCCGATGGCTACAAGATTTCAACCTCAGTTATTATTAAACTTTTGCAGTTTCATTTAGTCGAAATTGTATAAATCATCTATCTCATATAAGTCATACCCTTTATCAATCAAATCGCTGTTATATCCCGTCTTAGAAAAGAATCCAAGAAGCGCACCGGTAAAATAATTTGACTTATGCTCAAAGTTCTTTATTATGCTCATACCAATTCGAGTATTCGTCCATTTGCATTCATATAAATAGATTTGCTCATTAGCTCTCATAACTATATCAATTTCAACATCCTGACGCTTCGACGCGTCATTATGCCAAAAACGTCCAATTTCTTGAATCGAAGAAACATGTTTTCTCTTCAGAAAATCTTTGCAAATCGTTTCAAATTCAACAGAGACGTACTCATCCAAATGAGGAAGCACAACTTGCTCAAAGAAATTGTCAGGATCCATGATAATTTTTCGGGATCTATTCTTCTCAATGAATGAGTAATGGAAATTAAACAATTGATCTCGAATCCTATAAATCGTCTTTTTTGATTTGTTATTTTCTCCAAAGCAATATTCCTTTTCTACAATTCCAAGTGTAAGAAGCAAATCCAAATATTTCGATGTCGTACCCGTATTTACACTTCCACTTTTTGTAGTGATCTCGCTAAGTTTTGTCGCTCCCGAAGCTATAGCATTCAATATTTTCCCATAGGTCGAGACACTACGCACTTCCTGACTTAAAAAAAATGCAATTTCGTCTTCAAAAATTGAACCCTCTTCAATTATCAAGTCCACAATATTCTCTTTTACGCTTTTCGAATCGTCTATCTTACTCGTATAGAATGGCACCCCACCAAATATACTATAGAGACGAATCTTGTCCTCAGACGTTTTATTAGGATAAAATTTTGCTGAATCATAATAATCAAATGGCTCTACTTTAATTTTAAAGGTTGTTCTTCCATACAAAGGCTTTTTATACGAAATGGCATCCTCAATCATGCCAACGTGACTTCCAGATAGAATCATAACTACGTTTGAATTCAATAAATATTGATCAATGGCATTTTGAAATACAGAGAGCAATTCTACATTTGATGATATAAGATACGTGAATTCATCAAGAACAAAAATTGTTCTCTGCTCATGACTCCTTTTTGCAATGTATTGAAAAAGCTGATCAAAGTTCTCAAATGTAAATGATTCATTGTAATAGCTTGCGACCACAGCGCTCAGCTGTTTTAAATTATATTCAAGTCCCATTTCATTTGCGACATAGTAAATCCCCTGATATTTATTTACAATCTCTTTCAACAATCTGGTCTTTCCTATTCTTCTTCGGCCATAAACTAATCCAAATTCAAATCCTTTAGATTTGACTCTTTTCTCCAGTATCTTAATTTCTTTCTCTCTACCAATAAACATAAAGCCGTCCTCCAAACTGCCTCTTGATAAACTTTATCACGATACAGTTATGATACATCGTTTTTATTTGCTTGTATACCTATTCTTCTCTTGATAAAACTCAAACCCTCAACACGCCGCGAAATCCTCTGGAACCATAGTACGACTCCGCACCGTTGTGGTACATAAACACCGTATCATAGCGGCGATCACAGAAAATGGCCCCACCAAGCTTTCTGATCTTGTCCGGTGTCTTCACCCAACTCGACGTTTTAGTATCAAAGCTTCCGAATGCCTGCAGCTGCCGGTATTGTTCCTCCGTTAAAATCTCAATCCCCATGTCTTCCGCCATGCCCATGGCACTATGCTCTGGTTTGTTTGCTTTCCTTGACTCAAGCGCTTCACGGTCATAGCAGACATTTCTGCGTCCGCTTGGGCTTTCCGCTGAACAATCATAAAAATTGAATTCATCTGATAGTTGATCACCGCAAACGACATCCGGCTCACCGCCGGTTCTTTCCATTTCAAACAGCGACCACAGCTTCTCTGCATTCTTCTCCAGTTTTTCCTGAACCCGATCCCAATCAAGCCCCTGATGGCGATTTCTATGTTTCTCAAAACGGATTTTCAATACACTGAGAAGTTCTGCTCGTTGTTCCGGTGACAATGTCGCTTTTTCTTTTTTCAACCAAGCCATCTCCCTCTTATAGATGTTATGACTTTATTGTGCATTGCCGTCGAGCCGTCGAGCCCTCTAGCCCCCTAGCCCCTTTTCAGGTAGGCCGTTATACAGTGAATCGCCCCGCGGCCTTTAAGAATCTCCGACACCTCCACGGGAATAACTTTAATCCCATTGTCTTCCAGCAGCGCCTGCGTTCTTGGCGTTCCCTCAGGGATGACAACCACCCCTGGCTCTAAGGCGACAAAATTACACGCAAAGTTCGACCGCACTTCAGTGGTCGACGGCGCTTCAAGTATATTGTACCCTTTCTTTTTCAGCACATTCAGCACATCATAAGGCACCTGCGAGGCGTGAACCAGCACCGTATCATGACTCGCCGTGTTCATCAGGCCGTCAATATGAATATTGCTGTAAGGCTGCTGCATGTGCAGAATGTTGGAAACGCCCATTCTGCGCAGCTCTTCAGCCACCTGGTCATAGCCGCTGCGATTGCATCTGCTGCCCGTCGAGATCACACAGGTCTCACGATCCACCCACATGGCATTGGCACCTTCGAAGATCCCGTCGCCGTTAATGGTCTTAATAATCGGAACGCCCAATTTTGCCAAAGCTTGAGCGACATACCGCTCTTCCCCGCGTCGCGCTGACATGCCCGGCCTGGAAATTATGGCGCCTTCAGGGGTCATGAACATCAAATCTCTGCAGAAGACGGCATTCGGGCGATCTTCCCTTTGCTCCTCCACATAGTAGACCTTGACGCCATGGGCTCTGTAAATATTGGCAACCGCGTCATGCTGCCTGCGCATCAACTCAATATCTACAGGTACCTCCGAAAATCGAACCTCTTTAGCATCAAATTTTTCGATTTCCTTGCCGGGGCGCCTCATCAAAACCGCCCTCAATTTGTCCACTTCAGAAGAAACACCCCAGTCCCCCCAGTATTCCTGCAGATCCTCAATAAAATGCGTCTCCTTGGGGAACCATTTTTCTCCCGGTATAGCATCAATGTCCATAGTCTTCATGCAAGCGACCTCCTGATTTGTTCATTTGATTAAATTATATCTCAATAACGGCAGATTCAAGTGTGCGTGCTGTGCTGAAATAATAAGACAATTTAAAGATTTCTTCTGCCGATGGTCATATTGACCAACAACTGAAGTTTAATAAAATTCAATAACCACATTGTCAAAGTCAAAGGATTTTAGAAAGGAAATCATCAGGGTGCTTATTCGCAGATCAGCTTCCTCCAAAAACCCCTGGCTGATTTTTTCTTCTTCCAGGGTCTTCTTGCTAGCGTTTATTTCATCCAAAATGGTCTGGGTAGGATAATCCGAGAGAATACTGCCTTTTAGATCTTCAACTTTCGTATTTTCAGTTTCAACAACATTATCCAGTATTCGTGATTTTGGAACTCGGACTTTATACTGTTGGGACGTTTCGTCATACGTGATTTCAACTTTTGAAAGATCTGTTCCGGCTTTTAAATAACCCGTGTATTCAATGAGCTTAATGGTTTCTGCAAATTGTATATCGCTAATAATGGGAAGAGACAGACTTCTTTCTGTACGGCTTACTATGACGTTTCTATAATCATACCTGAGGGTTGTCCATTCTGAAAGTTCCACCAGCTTGTCCTGTACCAAAGATATTTCTGAGCTCTTATTCGTTCCAATAGAAAATAAATCCACTTTCGCAAGGATCACGTATCCGGCTATACCAATAATTATTATAAGAAGTATTGACAATAGAGCAGCTTTAATCCTTCTCATTGTAGTCGCCCCCTCTATGCGGATGCTTTACTCATTGCCTATTCATGGTGAAATATGGAAGCTCCACCCTTTTTATAACCCATTATCTGATTGTACGATAATGGGTTAACTTATTTGACGATCCACTTCAGAAATTTCTTTCACCCTAATGGGTACAGACGTGACCCTTTCGAAAAAGGTCACTAAACAATAATCCCCAACCGGTCCTTCGCTTCAGCCAGGGCCTTAAAAAAGTCATCGTAAAAGTCGTCACTGTCATTAGGCGATCTTCGGTAGAACGTCTCCAGCAGGTAATCATTGGCGGATTTCAGTTCCTCTGCATCCCGAATGAATTTGAAACGAAAAGCAAGGGCCTTCAGACAAGTATGCCACGCCAGAAGAAACGCCTTGTTTTTCTCATAGTTCTCAATGCCAATCCACTGCTCCACTTTGACCATTTTCAATTTAGGCTTCACACAGGCATCCACCTGTAGGAAATACTTGAAATCCTTCTCTTGATAAACTCTTCCCAGAGGGAACAATCGGCAGATATTGGGGCGAAACCCATGAATTGAGCAGCGTCCCTCACCATTCAGAAAGCTGCAGTGCTCATCAGGACCTAGCATTTTTAGGTACGGAAGCGTGATTTTATCAACGGTGCGCAGCTCCAGGTGCTTCACGAGCAAATCATCAAAGGCATCCCCAAGTCCCCGCTTCATCTCATAGATGTCAAAGGGCGTCAACTTCACCAGCTCACCGACACCGCAGCAGCAAGCGCTGCAGCCTTCGCACCCATCTGAATCCGCTCTGACCAGGTCCTCAAGTTCGTAAAGTCTTCCGTCGGAAATGGATGCCAGGGTGAGCGGCTCGCTTATGGTGACCTCTGGTTTTATTGAGTTCATAGGTTTCACAGCGTTCATTGGCTTCATATGATTTAGTGGCTTCACCGTTTTCATCCGTTCACGATCCACTCTGTCGCCATCAGTTCGGTGAGCCCCAGAAAAAGCTTCCCAACGACCCGGTCAAACAATACTGTATTCATTCCAACTTGGTCAGACAGTGTTCTCAGCGGTCACTTTTAGTGCCGCTCAAGTCACATGCCCGACCTCCCCCCTTTCCGGTCAAAAGTCACAAGATCATTTCCCTCTAAGCACCATTTTCAGAACGCTGGTGCCTTGCAATTTAAGAAGTATGGATCAGGATTTGATCGCGCCAAAAAAAGCCTTCTGCGTCAGGCGCGGTGAAAATTCGTCTGACGCTCTGACTATGGCACCTCTAACTTTATTATCCATCACATCGGGGTAAAACACAATGCAAATTGTGGGCTGGATGACCATCGGCATGTCTTAAAATCCTTGAAAACCAGTGCTCTGCCGATGGTCGCACAGCTTCATTTGAGTTTGAAATCAGTCGACCGTACTGGGGGTATCTGGCAGAGATCCCCTCAAATGGCTTATAATCTTCGCACCGTTGATCGTTCGATCAGCTGACCCTGAAATAGTTTCAATTCAGGCTCAAAATCACAATTTTCAATACTCTTTAAAAGCATTTCTATGCCCGTATCCACCATTTCCACAATAGGCTGTCTCACTGTGGTCAGCGAGTAGGAAGGCCACGAGGCAAGCGTCACATCATCAAAGCCAATAATTGAAACATCCTCAGGTATGTTGAGACCCAGATCATAGCGAGCAGCATCCATCGCACCAAACGCTAAAACATCACCCGAACAAAAAATTGCATCAGGCCTGTCTTGTCTTTGAAGTAATTGCCCAGCAGTTTTTCTGCCAGTCTCATAATAGTATTCACCGCCATACACTACAATGGGATTATCGACGCCCCGTTCTTGAATCCGGTCTCTGAAACCTTTCAGACGGTCATTACTGGATGAAACTTTGTCTCTGCCACCAATATAGGCCAGTCGCTTATGTCCTGTATCCAATAAGTAATTCGCTGCCATTCGCCCGACTTCTACATTATCCGAACTTACAGAATTTATATTCAACCCCATCATATGTCTATTAAAAAGCAAAATCTGGGTCCCTTGTCTTGCACAATCTTCTACGAGTTTAGAAGTGAATGTTGTGACGGTTATAATCAAACCATCTACCCGGTACTGCAGTACCTTGGAGATGACATCATCCAATTCCTGGTCTGTATCAACGTTAAAGAGCAGCACTTGCTTGCCTTCTGTCTGAAGTTTTCTCGAAATTAAATCCAAAGTGTAGAGAGAAAAATCTTTGTTTAACTGAGCTACAATTCCAACAATGTTTGTCCTTTGAGAGGTAAGACTTCGAGCAATAGCATTTGGCTTATACCCAAGTTCTAAAACAGCGTTCATAACTTTATCACGAGTTTCAGGTTTAACTTTGCTTGCCGGTGAAAAAACCCTTGAAACGGTAGGTTGTGAGACACCTGCAATGCGCGCCACATCTTTTGAAGTAATCCTTTGCTTCTCTGTGCCTGCTTTAACCATGCTCCTCCCCCATTCATCACGTTACGAAATCAGGAATCAAAAACAGTAAATAGATATGCAGAAACGCTCTTAAACCATTTGTATAAATGGTTTTGAGCGTTTTTGTATGTTCACTATATGACAATTAAAGCAATGCCTCAGATACTTCTCGAGGAAGTTTATAAAGTTTCAAATGACTTTGTGTTATTTAACCGGAGGTACTACGCCCACAGGATATCTCTCTTTGATGTCCTCAATGATTTTACTAATGTAATCTACGGTAGCAGTAACGATCTTCTCGCCTTTTTCTGTCGTCGCTCTCGTTGCCCATCCAATAACGCCGCTTTCCAATTCCTTGTATTCAGGTCGAGCCATGGTGCCTTCAAAATAGAACATTTGGCCAGGTTTTGGCGACATGCCGGGAAGGCTCACAAATTCTCTGCTGACAAGCGGTTCCCCACCATCGTCAATAGCTTTGCTCATATCGACATATTCAGGATACATGTATAAAGCTAATGAGGTTTCTGCTTCATCAGCATGTACCATTGGAGTCGAAAGGACGGTCTGGTTATCCCTAAGCAAATCATACCAGTGACAAGATAGTGTAAAGAAACCTTCCAGACCCAATTTATGTACAGCAATCATAGTGGTGGAGAGTTGACCATGCGCAGATAAAATGAAGAATTTTTTATATCCGGTAAATGAGGCTGCACGAATAATGTCACACAGCACTCCAATATGGGTTTCATAAGAAAGCGGCAGATTGCCCGGCATATACCAGTGATGATACGGATGTGCACCGTACTGCATAAGCGGCAGGAGCATTGCGCCTGTCTTTTCAGCAATGCGTTCCGCTAAACCTTTTGCGTTGTAGGCGTCACTGCCGCAAGGACAGTGAGGGCCATGCTGCTCAATTGCGCCAATTGGTAAAATTGCGATATCACACGCTTTAACATCTTCCAAAATTTCATCTTTTGACAACTGATCCCACCATAAATATTTTCTTTTCAACATGCCTATTCCCCTTATTGGTTTTATTTGTAAGACAATATTATTGCTTATGATCAGATTGAGAACTTAGTCCAATCATACAGTTTAGTTTTTCAGGGTACAACGAACACTTTTTACATATAATGTAATAATCGTTAGTTGCAAATCGGAATTGTCGCTATTTTCAGTTATTTTACAATAAATCTAGTAATTTCAACGATCTAAAACATTAACTTCTGAGTAAAACGAAATTACAAAATTTAAGACAAGATGCTTCGCTCATTTTATCCAGCTCAACGTGTTGAAAAAACTCAGATATTGTTTCATTTGTACAATGTAAAAATATTGAATTTCCATTATCCGAATTGAACATTTTTAAACAACTATTAAAACAATTTCAATAATTCTTATATACCGAAACCAAATACTCTATTTCACATCCAATGCTTATTAAGAGAAATTGTTCGCTGTAATTTAAGATGCCTGGGCAGCCAAAAGCAAAGACTTCTTCTGCCGATGGTCACCCAAATTCAATTGATTTCGGTTGTGTCAAATTTTGGAAGTTTCGATTTTTTTAAAACCCATTATCGGATCGGACGATAATGGGTTGAACTAAAATGTGGATCAACTTCAATTTATCTACTTGATATATGCCACCGCAGCCCTTAGACCGAGCAAATAGCTCTCCACGCCGAACCCGCTGATTTGACCTTGAGCGATTTCAGCGAAGACGGATTGGTGTCGAAACGCTTCCCGGGCATGAATATTGGACATATGGATTTCAACTATTGGACCGGTAAAAATGGCCAGCGCGTCCCGGATGCCATAGCTGTAGTGGGTCCAGGCGCCCGCGTTGATGACAATGGCATCCATGCCTTCCAAAAACGCGTCGTGAATCCGTTGGCACATTTCGCCTTCACAATTGGTCTGATAAGCGACGACTTCAATGCCTAATTCCTTGGCAAGTTCTCGCATTTTTTCATTGATTTCATCCAGCGTAATCGTGCCATATTGAACTGGATCTCTTTTGCCGAACATATTGTGATTGATGCCGTGGAGCATAAGAACTTTCTTCATGACTTGATCCTCCCTGATCTTATGTTAGTATTTATATTTTTTAAACTTTGATTCTGCAGTTCAACAAGCGAAAAGCCTTATCTTGGCTGTACGCTTAATGCCTCTGTAACCGACTGCCTTGCAGCCTGCATCACTTCAAGGCAAAGACCATCCGGCAATTCAACCCAATTTCTTCCTTGAGGCATTTCCTTGACTTCCCAGCTGTAAATCTCAGCCAGCGCCGCCTCCAAATCTTCTGTCATAATACCTATATGCGCCAATCGGCCTTCCGGGCCCTGAAAATCCGGCGCAGAGATCAGTTGAATACCGCCAATCGTCCAGACTTGTTCAGGGTATTTGGATTCATCCCGAAGCGTCATGCCCAGTGCTTCGCGAAAGAATCGTACATGCCAGTCTATATCCTTGACAAAAATGGCTACATGCTCCGCGTAGGAGCGTTTGGAGTAGGCCATTCTGATTTCCCTCCTTAAAGGCGGGGCCAATCCACGGGTTGATCCGGGATGACTTTTCCGCTGAAATTCTTCATCCAATACTCATAGCCTTTAACCATGGCCACCAATGTTTTATTAACCGGCGTCTGAATGCCAAGGCGCTCGCCGTGATACAGGATCTGACCGTTGACAAAATCGACCTCAGTTGCTTTTCCGGCTTCAACACTTTGAAGCATGGAGGCCTTGAACCTATAGGGCAGACCAGCGGCGGCCTTATACCAGATCGCAGCCGGATCTTCCACCGAAAGCTCAATCCCTTTGGCTTTGGCTACAGCAATACCTTCCGCCACTGCCTCGAGCGCGACATCCTTCACCTCCTGCACATTGTACAGCCCGCCATAGGGAAGCCGGGTGAGGGCACTGACTGCGCCAGTGGCTGCGTTGATCAGCAGCTTGTCCCAAATCATGCCCACAATATTGTCACTGATTTGTGTCATCAAACCATGAGCCGTCAGGATCTCCGCCACGTTTTTAATGCGCTCCGTGACCCTGCCGTCCATTTCACCTATCACGGTCAATTTGTTGATGGTCCCGGCAATGACCTCACCAGGCCCCTGGAAAACACCGCCAGCATAGGTTTTACCGCCAATAACCCGTTCAGATCCCACGACCTCCATGATGGCCTCTTCATTGCCAAGGCCATTCTGAAGAGACATCACCAGGGTGTGTGCCCCAATCAATGGCAATGCATCCTGAATTGCCTTTTTTGTCCCAAAGGATTTTACAAGAACAATTATCAGATCCATAACCGGTAACCCTTGAGTTGAAGTTGCCGCTTTGATTTTGACCTTTCTAATGTCATCCCCTTCCTTGAGGTTTAGTCCACTAGAGTTGATTTTGTCAACATGAGCCTGATTATGATCGATCAAAGTCACCTCCAACCCGTGAAAAGCAAGCGTTCCCCCAAGCGCGCTGCCAAGGGCGCCTGCGCCAATGAAACAGATTTTCATTCCGATTCCTCCTCGCGTTTTCCAAATCAATATTAACTGTCGCTGTGTCCAATCGCCTTTCGGCGCACGTTTTAAGAAGAAGATTTAGGCCGGTATAAACTTGAGAATATGTGTCGCCACTGTGCAGACTTGTCCGTGCTGATTGAGCACCTCGAGCTTTGCGAAGGTTTTCATGCTGTCCTCATCCACTTCCGTCACCGTATAAACCGCGGTTACAGTATCGCCGAAGAAGACAGGCTTTACAAAGCGGAGGCGATCATAACCATAGGAAACGCTCGGTATTGGTGAGTTAACCTGAAGCTGGATCAAGGTTGAAGCGGTTGATCCCAGTGCAAAGGTCAAAACGCCGTGGACAATCCTTGTTTTATACGGAGTGGTTTTCATGAATTCCTCATTCATGTGCATCTGACTGAAATCTCCTGTAATGCCCGCGAAAAGATAGACATCCGACTCGCTTATGGTCTTGGTAAAAGAACAGGTATCGCCAACCTTCAAAGGTAATTTACTATTCATATCATACACTCCATTTCTATTGATCACACTTATAAATTTTTATGTTGCATTCATATCCCAGAATAATACCTTAAAAGTCCCATTCAGCTTTTAGATTCATGGGCTCAGGCTTAAAGAGCCGTTGATCCATGAGTTTTATATGCTCCGAAATTTTCGGAGTGAAAGCCATATGGGAAAGCACATCTTTTTCGAGATCCATTCCAGGGGCAAGTTCAATCAGTTCCAGTCCATCCGCCACAAGTTTGAAGACCGCCCGCTCTGTAATGTAAAAAACCTCCTGTCCTCGATTATAGGCATCTTTTCCATTGAACGTGATTTCAGGCACCTCAGAAACCATTTTTAAGATTTTACCTTCCTGGAGCACTTTAAGCTTGTCCTCTTCAATAGAGGTCTTTAGTCCTCCCGCTGTCAGAGTGCCGCAAAAGATGACCTTTTTACTGTTCTGACTGATATCCACAAATCCGCCGGTACCCATAATTTTGCCATTAAATTTATGGACATTGACATTGCCATGCCTGTCTATTTCAGCAAAACTCAAAAAACTGACATCCAATCCTCTGCCATCGTAAAAGTCAAATTGTGACGGCATGTCCATCATCGCCTGCATATTAACCGTCGCGCCGAAAAATATGCCCTGTGCCGAAGCGCCTCCCACCGGTCCCAGTTCAACCGTTAAGGTAAACGCCTCTTCGACACCCTCTTCCTGAGCCACAACTCCAATGCCGTCCGCTATGCCAACGCCGACATTCCCCACATCTCCGGGCTCGA